>VOFG01001994.1_pt1 | contig 22612 bp, 26 predicted proteins | sample 5384171 | NCBI WGS metagenome assembly VOFG01 (sample SAMN12384726, study PRJNA508395) | human gut metagenome | isolation source: healthy gut F | host: Homo sapiens | reverse complement strand
TCCTCGGCGACACTTTCTGGCGAAAGGCCGTCCACCGTGAACGATAAGACCCCTGCCTGCAAGCTTGCCTCCAGCGAGAGAAATCCGTGTACATTTGGAATTTTGCCGAGGCCCTCTCCTGCTCGACGGATGAGCGCGCGGCTGTGGAGCCGGATGCGCTCCGGGCGCTGCGCGCGCACGAAGGCGATGCCCGCTTCGAGCCCCGCGATGCCAGGAACGTTGTGCGTCCCTGCCTCCAGACGGTCGGGAAGAAAGTCCGGCATGCTCTGGCGGAGCGATTCGCTGCCTGTGCCGCCCTCAATGAGCGGGAGCGCGTCGCTGCCGCAGAGCAGCAGCCCCGTCCCCTGCGGGCCGTAAAGTCCCTTATGCCCCGGCATGGCAAGGAATGCGGGCGCGAGCGCGGAAAAGTCGATCGGCAGCGAGCCCGCGGATTGAGACGCGTCGATGATGAGCGGCACGCTTGCGCCGCGGCAGAGCTGCGCGATGCGCTCAATTGGTAAAATAGCGCCGAAGACATTGGAGACATGCGTGCAGATAACGGCATCGGGCTCATGCGCAAGCGCGCGCTCGAAGGCTTCGACCGTCTCCTGCGGCGAAAAAAGCGACGCGGCGGCGACGATGACCTCCGCGCCCAGCGCGTGCAGCGGCCGCGTGACGGCGTTGTGCTCATAGCCTGAGACGACGACCCGCCCGCACGGGCGGACAAGGCTTTTGATGGCGATGTTCAGTCCATGCGTCGCGTTCATCGTGAAAACGACCTGCTCGCTCGACGGCACGGAGAAGAGCTCAGCGGCTGCGCTGCGGCAGCGAAACAGCAGCTCGTCGGCCTGCTGCGCCGCGGCATACCCGCCGCGCCCGGGCGAGCTCATCGTGCGCATCGCCTGCACGACGGCCCGCTGCACCGCAGCGGGCTTTTGAAACGTCGTGGCAGCGCTGTCGAGATAGATCATAGCGCCACCTCTTGCATGCCGTCATCCGAGACGAAAAGCACCTTGACCGGCAGCACGCCGCCCGCGCGGCAGGCCTGCATGGCGCGCGCCGCATGGCGGCGCGGGATTTCCAGCGTATAGCCGCAGCCGCGCTCGGTGATCGCAGCGCCCGCGCGGCGGATTTTGGCAGAGATACCCGCGTCGCTCAAAAGCCGCGCCATGCGCTGGGCATGGGTGACTGAGCGCGCGGCAAAGAGATAATAGTCCATACCGATTCCCCCTCACAGCATGATATGCGTGCGCGGCGGCGGTGTGCGGGCGAAAAGGGACGGGCGCTCAGAAAAAGCGTCCGTCCGAAGCGGTTTTGATTCAGTTGTCCGCGCGCTCCAGGAGCGCGATAGCGTGGGCGGCCATCCCCTCGCCGCTGCCGGTGAAGCCGAGGTGTTCCTCGGTCGTGGCTTTCACGCTCACGCGCAAGACATCAATCTGGAGCTCGCGCGCGATGTTCGCGCGCATCTGCTCGCGGTACGGCGCGAGTTTAGGTGCCTGCGCCAAAATCGTCGCGTCAATGTTGACGACATCGTACCCTGCGGCGGCGAGGTGCAGCTTCACCCGCCGCAGCAGCTCTAAGCTCGAGATGCCGGCAAACTCGTCGGCGGAATCGGGAAAGAGCTTGCCGATATCGCCGAGCGCCGCAGCGCCGAGCAGCGCGTCCATCACGGCGTGGGTCAGTACGTCAGCGTCCGAATGGCCGAGCAGGCCCTTTTCGTAGGGGATCGTCACGCCGCCTAAAATCAGTGCGCGGCCCTCGGTCAGGCGGTGCACGTCGTAGCCGTGCCCGATGCGTAAATTCGTCATGGTATGGGTCCTTTCTTCAAGAAAAGGCAGAGGGGAAAGGTTCATTCCCCTCTGCGCTGTAAAATTGCTTCTGCGATCGCAAGGTCGACCGGCGTGGTGATCTTGATGTTTTCCTCGCTGCCCTCTGTCAAGTGGACTTCCTTGCCCAGCCGCTCCACAGCGGAGCAATCGTCCGTAATAGTCGCGCCGTCCGCAATCGCGGACTGGAGCGCCGCCTTCAAAAGGTCGGCGGCGAAGACCTGCGGCGTCTGCACGGCGAAGAGCGCGCTGCGATCGGGCGTGCGCTCGACGATGCCGTCGTGCGCGACCTTGATGGTGTCGCGCACCGGAACGGCGGGCGCGGCGGCGAGATAAACTCTTGCCGCGTCGAGCACTTCGTCGATGAGCTCGACGGTGACGAGCGGACGCGCACCGTCCTGCACGGCGAAAAATTCCGTCTCGGGCGAGGCCTCGAGCGCCGCGCGCAGCACGGACTCTGTCCGCGTTGCGCCGCCGACGATGACCTTTACAGGTTTTCTGAGGCCAAAGGTCTTGCAGAGCTCAGCATAAGGCAGCAGCTCGTCCTCCCGCGCGGCGATGACGATCTCGTCGATGCCCTCCACGCGGTCGATCGTGAGCAGTGTGCGCACAAGGACGGGGATGCCGTCAAGGGCTTGCAACAGCTTGTTCTCCCCGCCGTAGCGCGTGGAGCTTCCGGCGGCCGCAATCAGCGCGGCGCAGTACGGGTGAGTGCGCTTTTGGCGCTTGCCGAACATCTTTTGCAGCAGGCTCATGGACTCAATCGCTCTCCTTTAACAGCATCGCGGCGTTGACGCGCCCCTCAGCCTCGGGATACTCCACATCTTCTGCCAGGACGATCTCTGATACGAGGATCTGCTTGGCAATGTGCAGCATCTTGCGCTCGCCGTTGGATAGTCCGCGCGTGCTGTCGCGATGCATCAGCGCCTTGATGACGGCGCTGACCTCGTCGAGATCGCCGCTTTTCAGGCGATCCATATTCTCGCGGTAGCGGTGGTTCCAGTTCGCCGTCATGTCGACGCCGAGCTTGGGAATGCGCGCGATGACCTCTTCGATCTCGCTTCTCGTCTTGATGGCGCGGATGCCGATGGCCGTGGAATTCTCGGTCGGGATCTTGAGCGTTAGCCCGGAAATGGGCATTTTGAAGACGTAAAAATCCATTGCTTTGCCGCTGATCTTTTCGCGGACAATGCTGTCGATCACACCGGCGCCGTGCATCGGGTGCACGACCTTATCTCCCACTTGAAACATTCTATGCCCACCTCCCTTCAGGCAGAATGCCAATCCGGCATTCGCCCCGGTTTTCCGTGCGATGGAAAAGAAAAACAACACAAAAACACAAGAGGAAACAATTCCCCATACATAGTATAACGTACTTTGCCATCATTTTCAAGCGATTTTTGATGAAATAACGCATAAAAATGGAAACGAGGTGGATTTTCGAAAAAATGTGGGCTCCCCTTTTCAGGAAAGCCCACGTGACGGAAGAACGATTTTTGCTTACTTATTGCTGCGGCGCCAGATGTGCATCTTCTCCGCGTCGGCGATGAGGTGCTCGCGGAAGTCGGGATGCGCGATGCCGATGAGCGCCTCGGCACGCTGCCAAGTCGAAAGGCCCTTGAGGTTGACCATGCCATACTCGGTGACGATGTAGTGCGTGCAGGAGCGCGGGTCGGTGCAGATGGAGCCCGGCGTCAGCGTGGGAACGATGCGGCTCTTGACCGCGCCGTCCTTGCCCGTGACGGTCGAGGACATGCAGATGAAGCTCTTGCCGCCCTTGGAGAGGTACGCGCCCATCGCAAAGTCGAGCTGGCCGCCCGTGCCGGAGATGTGCTTGATGCCCGCGGACTCGGCGTTCACCTGACCGAACAGATCGCAGTCGATGGCGTTGTTGATGGAGATGAAGTTGTCGATCTGGGAGATGACAAACACGTCGTTCGTATAGTCGACCGGCGCACCCATGACATCGGGATTGCGATCCATGTAGTCATAGAGCTTCTGCGTGCCGGCGGCGAAGGCAAAGACCTGACGGCCCTTGTCGAGCTGCTTGTGCTTGCCGGTGATCTTGCCGGCGAGGGCCATGTCGACAAAGCCGTCGACATACATTTCGGTGTGAACGGACAGGTCCTTGAGGTCAGACTGCGCGATCATCGAGCCGATGGTGTTGGGCATGCCGCCGATGCCGAGCTGGAGGCACGCGCCATTCGGGATCTCAGGCACGACAAGGTTGGCGACCGCGGTGTCGACCGCGGTGGGGGCGCCGCCCGCGCCGAGCTGCGCAACGGGAGGATTCTCCCCTTCCACAACCATGTCGACGTCCTTGATGTTGATCTCGCAGCCGGTGAGGCCGTAGACCCAGGGAAGGTTCTCGTTGACCTCGACGATGACAGTCTTGGCGGCATCCAGCATGTCGGCTAAGTGAGAGCACGCGAGCGCGTAGCTGAAGTTGCCATGCTTATCCATCGGCGTGACCTGGATCATCGCAACATCGACTGTGGCGTTGCCGTCGCGGTAGAAGCGCGGCAGCTCGCTGTAGCGCATGGGGATGAAGTAGCCCATGCCCTTGGAGATAATCTTGCGGTCGATGCCGCTGCAATGCCAGGAGTTCCAGGTGAAGTGCTCACCGGCGTCCTCGGCCTTGCAGATCTCGGGCATCCACATCGTCACGCCGCCGCGGACCTTGACGTCCTTGAGCTCATTCTGGCGTGCGGCCAGAGCCTTGTCGAGCGTGTAGGGATGGTTGGTGCACCAGCCGTAGTCGACCCAGTCGCCGCTCTTGACGACCTTGACGGCTTCCGCGGCAGAGGTCAGCTTCTTCTGATAAAGCGCTGCGTAATCCATGGATAATTCCTCCTGTATGTATGTGAATTTGATTATCATTTCGGAACTATGTCGAAACTTTAACAATTATAGCATACCGATCGCCGTTTGCAAAGTCTTTCTTACGTGTCAGCGTAAAAAAGAACGTAAAAAAGAGACAGGCCGGAGCCTGTCTCTTTTCAGTTCGGGAAAATTACTCCTCGACAGGAGCCTCTTCCTCGCCGCTGAGCAGCGCGCGGATGCTGAGGGAGATCTTCTTCTTCTCCTCGTCGATGGCGGTGATCTTCGCGTCGACCATCTGGCCTTCGGACAGGACGTCGGAGGGCTTGTCGATGCGGCGGTCAGCGATCTGGGAGATATGGATCAGGCCGTCCACGCCGGGAACGACCTCAGCGAAAGCGCCGAAGGTCATCAGCTTGACGATGCGGACGTTGGCAACGTCGCCGACCTTGTAGGTGTTCATGAACACATCCCAGGGGTTCTGGGTGCGATCCTTGACGCCGAGGGAAATCTTGCGCTTCTCGGGGTCGAAGGAGATGACATACACGTCGAGGTGATCGCCGATGGAGACGACCTCGGCGGGGTTCTTGATGCGGCTCCAGCTCAGCTCGGAGATGTGGACCATGCCGTCCACGCCGCCGATGTCGACGAACACGCCGTAAGAGGTCATGGACTTGACAACGCCGTCATAGTGCTTGCCGACCTCGATGCCTTCCCAGATGGCGGCCTGAGCAGCCTGACGCTCCTCGTTCAGCACGGACTTGATGGAGCCGACGACGCGGCGGCGGGCACGGTTGACCTCGGTCACGCGGAGCTTGACCTTCTGCTTGACCATCTGGCCAAGGTCGGAGTCCTTGGGCATGCCGCTCTGAGAAGCGGGCACGAACACGCGCACGCCCTTGACAGAAACGACGATGCCGCCCTTGTTCACTTCGGTCACGGTGCCTTCGAGAACGGTCTTGTCCTCAACGGCGGTCTCAATGTCTTCCCAGAGCTTGACAGCGTCGAGACGCTTCTTGGAGAGGGTGGCGTAGCCTTCCACGTCGTTGACACGGACAACGTAAGCCTCGATCTCGTCGCCGACCTTGACGACGTCCTCGGGCTTGACGTCGGGGTCGCTGCTCAGCTCAGAAACAGGGATATAGCCTGCCTGCTTGCAGCCGACGTCGACCTGGATCTCGGTCGTGCCGATGGCGGTCACGATACCGGTCACCTTATCTCCTGTATTTAGAGTCTTGAAAGATTTTTCAAGCAGTTCTTCAAAGGATTCGCTGGTTTCAGGGGCAGTGGTGTTGATGTTTTCTTCCGTCATTGTTGTTAATACCTCCATAATGATACTCGCAGGAGTAGATGCGCCGGCTGTCAGTCCCGCCACACGGCATCCGGAAAAGAATTCCGGTGAGAGCTCGTCTGCGGATTCGATCTGGAGGACTTTTCCGCAGTTCTCTCTGCAAATCTCGGTCAAATGCCTTGTGTTGGCGCTTCTTCGGTCGCCCACAACCACCATCGCGTCTACCTTGGCGGAAAGTTCTGCTGCCTCAGTTTGACGTTTCTGCGTAGCATTGCATATTGTATCATTGATTTTCAGATTTGTACACTGTTTTTTTAGAAATTTCACGCAACTTTCCCAAAGCGCACGAATGCAGGTCGTTTGCGCCAGCATGATACTGGGTAAATGGGCAAAATCGGGGTGTTCCTGCAAGTATTTTTGCGCTTCCTGCACATTTTCAAAAATCAGCGGGTCGCTGCACCATCCTGCGATGCCCTGCACCTCGGGATGATGGCGCTCACCGATCAGGATGACGCGGCGTCCCTCGTGCTCTGCTTCCTGTGCAAGCTTTCGGATGCGCTCGACATGCGGGCACACGGCGCTCACGACCTCTGCCCCGCGCTCTCGCAGCGCATCAAGCGTCGCTCTCGACTCGCCGTGGGCGCGGATGAGCACGGTCTCCCCCGCCTTTGCCTGGTCGGGCGACGTGATGAGGCGCATGCCAAGGTCTTCGATCTCGCGCACGACGCCCGCGTTGTGTACGATGCTGCCGAGCATCGCGCCGCCGCGCGCTTTTGCCGTTTCGCGCGCAAGGTTGACCGCGCGCTCCACGCCATAGCAGAAGCCCGCGGTCTCAGCTAAGATGACCTTCACAGCGGCGCGCCTCCCACCTGCTGGCCGCCGAGCGCGTAGGCCTGACGCAGCATTTCGTCGGCGATGGCCTGCAATTCTTCGGACGTGCCGCGACGGCCCGTGACCTCAGGCACATACGGCTCGCCGAAGATGATGCGCGTTTTATGGAAGGGCTTTTTCTGCCCGTCGCAGAACACCGGCACGAGCGTCGCACCCGTGCGCACGCCGATCATCGCGATGCCCGCGTGCGCGTGCGCGGGGAGTCCGTCGTGATAGCCGACGCCGCCCCGGATCGTCGTCCCCTCGGGGAAGATCAGAAGATTCTCACCCTTGTGGAGCACCTGCATCGCGGTCTTGATGGACTGGATATCCTTGCCGTCGCGCTGGACGGGAAATGCGCCGAGCGTGCGGATGAGCCACGCGAGCGCGCGGTTGTCGAAGAGCTCGGCCTTGGCCATAAAGTGCAGATGGTAGTCGAGCGGCAGGCACAGGCCGATGAGCACGGGGTCTAAGTCCGTTGAATGGTTCGGGCACAGCAGGACACTGTGCTTCGGAAGATTTTCAAGTCCCTTGACGTCCACGCGGTAGATCCACAGCAGCACCCGACCGATGATCCAGATAAACGCAAAAAAGATACGGTGCATCATTTCAATTTCTCCTGAATGAGGTTCAGCAGCGCCCGCTCGCTCTCTTCAAAGTTGAGCTTCGACGTGTCGAAGTGCACGGCGTCCGCCGCCTCGCGCAGCGGGGCGATGTCGCGGTGCATGTCCTGATAGTCGCGCTCGTTGATCTCGCGCAGTACCTCTTCATACGCCTTGGGCGTGCCGCGCTCGGAGAGCTCGAGGCAGCGGCGGCGCGCGCGCTCCTCGGCCGAAGCCGTCAGGTAAATTTTGAGGTCAGCATCCGGCAGAACGACCGTGCCGATGTCGCGCCCGTCCATGATGACGCTTCTCTTGCGCGCGATGTCGCGCTGCATCTCGAGTAAGTACGCGCGTACGCACGGCAGCGCCGAGACGTTCGAGGCGTACATCGAAATTTCCGGCAGGCGGATTTCGGTGCTGACGTCCTTGCCGTCAAGCAGCATTTTCTGTCCGCTAATCTCGTCAAATGCCATGTCGATTTGGATCTCTTTCAGCAGCGGCGCGATCTGGGATTCGTCCTTGGCATCCAGTCCGCGGGAAAACGCCGCGTAGCCGATGGTGCGGTAGATCGCGCCCGTGTCGACATGCAGAATGTTCAATTTCTTGGCGACGGCCTTGGCGAGCGTACTCTTGCCCGCGCCGCCGGGGCCGTCAATGGCAATGGAAAAATGCTTTTTCATCTGTTTGATTCTTCCCTCTTACAATAAATATGTGCTTACTGCGTCAGCAGTGCGTCCGCGGCAGCCTCGCCCGCGGCCTTGCCGGTCGCCCAGGCGATTTGCAGATTGTAGCCGCCCGTGTAGGCGTCTACGTCGATGATCTCGCCGGCAAAGTACAGGCCGCCGATCTTTTTCGACGCCATGGTCTTCGGGTCGATCTCCCCCACCTTGACGCCGCCGGAGGTGATGATCGCATTTTCGACCGGCATCGGCGCGGCGACGTTGACCGTCCAGCGCTTTAAGAGCGTGCGGATGGTCTCGCGCTGGGCGCGCGTGATGTCGTGCACCTTTTCGTGCGGCGGGATGCCCGAGCGGTCGATGAATTCGTCGATCATCTTCTGCGGCAGCAGCGCGCCGAGCACGTTGCAGTAGTCGCTGTTTGCGTGCTTTTCAAAATCCGACAGCAGGCGCTTGTCGAGCATTTGCTCGTCGAGCGCGGGCTTGAGGTCGATCTCCAGTCGGTACTGCTTTTTGTCGAAATGCCGCATGTGCGCGCTGGCCGACAGGATGAGCGGCCCGCTCACGCCGAAGTGCGTGAACAGCATTTCGCCAAAATCCGAGTGGATCTTTTTGTTGTTTTCATATACCGTCAGCGCGACGTTGCGCAGGCTCAGCCCTTGCAGCACCGCGCATTCGCGCGCCTCGAGCGGCACGAGCGAGCCGCGCAGCGGCGTGACTGTGTGGCCGAGCGCTTCCGCCATGCGGAAGCCGTCGCCCGTCGAGCCCGTCGCGGGATAGGACAGCCCGCCCGTCGCCAGAATGACGGCGGAGGCGGTGTAGTCCCCTTTTTCGCCCTTGACGGCGGCGACATGGCCGTCTTCGACCGAAATACCGAGCGCGCGGTCGCGCACGAGCTTGACGTGCAGACGCTTGAGCTCGCGCTCAAGCGCCGCTGTGATGTCGAATGACCGGTCGGACACGGGAAACACGCGCTTGCCGCGCTCGACCTTGAGCGGCACACCGAGCCCCTCGAAAAAATCGATGGCGTCGTGCCCGTCGAAGCGGGAAAACACGGAGTATAAAAACCGCGGGTTCTGCGGCACGTGGGCGAGCAGCTCTTCGCAGGTGCTGTCGTTCGTCACGTTGCAGCGGCCCTTGCCGGTGATGTTCACCTTTTTGCCGAGGCGCTCGTTTGGATCGAGCAGCGTTACGTGCGCACCCTTGCGCGCGGCGCAGATCGCGGCCATCATGCCGCCCGCGCCGCCGCCGATGACAACGATCGCCTTATTCATCTTCGATCTTGCCGAAAATGTCGAAGCGCTCCCAGATGTGCTCGAGTTCGGAGAACGTCGCGGAGATGTCTGCGCCCTTCTTGTTGGCCACGGCCAGAATGAGTGAGTTGAGCATGCTCATGGGCGCCGCCAGCGAGTCGACGAACGAGATCATCTCGCTGCGCACGAGCAGCGAATTGCTGGACATCTGGTTGATGGGCGACATCTCGCTGTCCGTCACGCCGACGATCGTCGCGCCGCGGTCGCGCGCAAACTGGATGGTCTTGAGCGCAAGCTCACTGTAGCGCGGGAAGCAGATACCGATGACCACATCGCCTTTGGAGACGCGGAAGAGCTGGTCGAACGAGCCGGCCGCGCCGCCGTTGACCAGAGTGACGTTGTCGAAGATCAGGCGGAAGTAGAAGTTTAAGTACCCTGCCAGAAACGAGGACGAACGGAAGCCCACGATGTAGATGCGGCGCGCGCCGATGATCGTGTCGACCACGCGCTCAAATTCCGCGCCGTCGGTCTGGTCGATGGCCATGCGGATCTTCTCCATGTCGCGCTGCAGGACGTTCGTCATCAGATCGGACCCTGCGAGCTCGCCGTCCGACGCCTGAATGCGCTGGATGCTCGTGAGCTTGCCGCGGATCATCTCCTGCAATGCACGCTGCATGCTCGGATACCCCTCGTAGCCGAGCTGGGTGGCAAAGCGCACGACGGTCGACTCGCTGACCTGCACGGTCTTGCCGAGCTTGCTGGCCGTCATAAACGCGGCCTTGTCGTAGTTTTCCAGAATGAAGCGGGCGATGAGCTTCTGCCCCTTGGAAAAGCTGCTCATGTTCTTTTCGATATTATGTAAGATATTCTTCGTCATAAAATCGTCCTCTGTTACTTTGATTTTGTTGCATGGAGCTCTTGCTCCGTTAGATCGCGCCACACGCCAACGGGAAGAGCCCCGAGTTTGAGCGCGTGCTCCTGCACGCGCTTTAGGCGCTTGACGTGTAATCCGGCAGTGGCGCACATGCGCCGGATCTGCCGGTTTTTTCCTTCATGGATGGTGATGGAGAGAACGGCGGTGTCCCTCCCCTGCCGCAGCACGCGCACCTGCGCGGGCCGGATGGGCTCGCCGTCGAGCTGTGTCATGGAAGCGAGCGCTTCTGCCGCTCCCCTAACCTCGCCCGCGACGCTGACCTCGTAGACCTTGTTGACCTCGTAGCGCGGGTGCAGAAGATGCTGCATCCATTCGCCGTCGTTCGTCAAAAGCAGCAGTCCCTCGGAGTCGAGGTCGAGCCGCCCGACGGGATAGACGCGCGCGCCGCAGTCTCTGACGAGCTCGGCGACGGTCTTTCGCCCTTTTTCGTCAGAGAGCGTGCAGACATAGCCGCGCGGCTTGTTGAGCATCAGGTAGCGCTTCTGCCCCTCCTGTGTGAGCGGCCTGCCGTCGACGGTAATTTCGTCGACTTCGGGGTCGGCCTTCTGCCCGAGAAGCGCAGTCTTGCCGTTCACGTGCACGCGTCCCGCGGCGATACACTGCTCGGCGGTGCGACGGGAGCAGAGCCCCGATTCGGCGATGAGCTTTTGAATTCTTGCTTCGGCCAGGTCGATCCCTCCTTTACTTTGCCGACAGAAATTGCCAGAGCTTTTCCGCCAGCGACTTATTTTTGCATGTTTCGCTCTTTGCCTCCTGCGGCTGTACGCTGCGCGCTGACAAGGTCAACTCTTCCGACCTCAGTCTCGCCGCAGGAGATGACGAGCGTGCCGAACGTTTGTCCCTTCCGCACGGGGCGGAGACGGTTTGCGGCAGCTCGGCGCGCACGCTCAATGTTTCATTTTCCGCGGTGGGATAGCGGAAGCTCTCCGCCGCCACGGCGGACACACTCTGCCCGTCGACGCTTACGCTGCCGTAGGCCTCGCTCTTTCGCGCCGCTTGAGAGCGCATACGCCGAAAATCCATAATCGTAGAGTGCAGCATGATCCGCCCAATCGCTGCCGTCGTGCAGCGTGACGGCGATCAGGCGCATCCCGCCGCGCTCGGCACAGGTGACGAGCGTGCGCCCCGCGTCGCCGGTGTAGCCGGTCTTGAGACCGATGCAGCCGGAGTACGACGCGAGCAGCTTATTGTGGTTCGTCATCGTGCGCGTGCCAACGCTCGCCGTGCGCGTTGAAACGATGCGCGCGAACGTCGGATTCTGCATGGCGTAGGCCGCAAGGCGCGCCATATCGAGGGCACAGGAGCTGTGCCCCATTTCGTCGAGACCGCTCGGGTTGGCAAATGACGTGTGCTCCATGCCGAGGGCTTTCGCCTTTTCGTTCATCCATCGGACAAACTGCGCGCTCCCGCCGCTCCCGCCGCAGTGGGCGGCGATGCACTCCGCCGCGTCGTTGCCGGACGGCAGCATCAGACCGTAGAGAAGTTCCTCCATCGTGAGCGTTTCGCCCTCGAGAAGGTACATCGACGAGCCCTCGCGTAAATGCTCGCGTTTGACCGTGACTTGCTCCGTGAGCTCGCTGTGCTCCAGCGCGACCAAGCAGGTCATGATCTTCGTCGTGCTCGCGATGCTGCGCTCCTGCGTTTCATTGCGCGACGCCAGCACCCGCCCGCTGCCCGCCTCCATCAAAATGAACGCGGCGGCGGCAGTTTCAGGCGCGGCAGCCTGACAGGTCAAACTGCTTGACAGGCAGGAAACAGCAAGGAAAACGGCAAATACGCATCGGGCAAAACGCGGCATGGGATCACTCCTTCATTCGGAATGCCCCTATTATGCCCGAAATCAGTAGATATCTTTCTCTTCTCTCTTCTTGTCCACGAAATTCTGCACGCGGTCGAGCACTTCCGGCACAAGATCAAGCACGCGGTCGACCGTTGCCGCCGCAGGGATGGCCACGGGCATCACGCGCGTCAGACCGTCCTTGACGACGAGGAACGCGACGGGGTCGACCTTGACGCCCGCGCCCGCGCCGCCGCCGAAGTGTGCGGTGTCGGTCTTGCCGTAATCGCCGCCGCCCGCGCCGAAGCCGAAGCTCACGCGCGAAACGGGGATGACCGTTACGCCGTCGGGCGTCGTGATCGGCTCGCCGATGATGGTGTTGGAATCGACCATATCACGGATCTTATCCATCGTGGTGTCCATGAGATCGTTGAGCGGGGTCTTCTTTTCGATGTTTTCCATGAGGTTCATCCTTTCTTTTTATGCGGTCAGTTTTTCACTGTGTTCACTGTTTTGCGGTGTGCTCTCCGTTGGTTTTTCCGCGGGAGCGTCGTTTTTATGCGCCTTTTTATAGCGCAGGTACCATTTGAGCATTGGAATGAGCAGCGCAAGCGAGATGTGCAGCCCGTCGCGGATGCGAAGCGACAGGCCAACGGCACCCACTGCGTGCGTCTTTTCAGAGCTGTAGTCCATGCGCAGGTGCAGTGAGGGATCAGGGATATGGAAGAGGTCTTCAAGGTGCGGCATCACACCCCACATCGCGGCGCTCGCATAGCCGTAGGTCTGCGCGATATCCGCGGGGTCCGTGCCGCCGAAGACGACGAGAATTTCCAGCGGGTCGATGCGAAGGCGCTTGCAGGTGCGTTTCGCTGTCTCCTTGAGCGCCGAGAGCGCCGTCGTGATGAGGTCCCTGAGCTCCTCTTTTGTCGGCTTGGGGAGCGAGGGCTTTTTCTTTTGCTTCGCCTCTTCTCCCTCTGACTTTGGTTTCTTCTCCTTTGCCTTTTTTTTCGGCGTTTCTTTCTTTTCCTTTGCTGGCAGCAGCGTGAAGCGGAACGGGCCGACCGAAAGCTGCACGCGCAGCTCGTCGCCGAACTGCATCAGCGCGCCCACGCGCAGAAAGCCGATCAAAATAAAAATGAGCAGGATGATGCCAATTACCTTCAGCGCAGTCAATCGACCACCTCCCTCTTTTTACGCTTCACGCGGTTTTTATGCTTTACGCGGTCAGTGTTCTCTGTTTTCGGGAATGCTGCCTTCTTTTTCCGTCATGGCGCTGGGGTCGAGGATCGTGCCGTCCTCCGTCATGCGGAGCTGACCGTCGGCCTCAAGACCCGGCATCTCCGGCATCTCCTCGAGCGAACCCAAGTGGAAGTCGCGCAGGAACTTTTTCGTCGTGCGGTACAGCCTCGGCCGTCCCGGCACCTGCAAACGTCCGCACTCCTCAATGAGCCCGCGCTCAAGCAGCAGGCCCACGGTGTACGAGCTGTCCACGCCGCGCACCTGATCAATGTAGGCGCGGGTCGTGGGCTGGTAGTAGGCGATGATCGTCAGCACCTCCAGCGCGGGCTGAGAGAGCTTGGCGGTCTTGCGGATTTCAAACGCCTTGCGGATGACGTCGGCATAGTCCGGCGACGAGCAGAGCTGATAGCTGTCCTCCATGCGGACGAGCCGGATGCCGCGGCGCTCAAAGGCGTAGTAATCGCCGAGCTTTTGCAATACCTGTTCCGCGGTCGGACGGTCCAAATCGAGCGCAAGGCAGATGCGGTCGATGGGAAGCGGTTCGCCGCTGGCGAACAAAATGCCCTCGATGGCCGACTCGACCTCGCGCAGATCCAAAGATTCCAAAGACATAGCGTTCCTCGCTTTTTACAGATTGATACGGTCGGGGGCATCGTCCCCGCACTCCACGGTGCAGTCCGTGTCAGAACCGGCCAGATGGATGACCTTTTCGCGGCAGAGCTCCAAAACGGCGATGAACGTCGCCACGATCTCGCTGCGGCTGCGGCTGCCGCGGAACAGCAGCTTAAAACGCGTCATGCCGAACTCCTTGAGCCGGTGCAGAATTTCCTCCGCCTTGCCCTTGACGGGATACGGCTCGCGGCGCACGATCTCGCTCAGCGCCGCGCTCGGCGGCGCGGCCAGCTTTTCCCCGCGCTCCATGATCGTCTGCATGGCGAGCACGAGGTCAGCCTTTTCGTGGCTGTACTCGTAAATTTTGCCGCGCTGCATGGGCTCGGGCTGGCGCGTCATGATGCTGCGGCCAAACTCGCCCATCGGGCCGAGCGTTTCGGTCAGCGTCTTGATGCGAAGGTACGTGTCCTTTTGCTGGCGCTCTTTGAGCGAGGCAATGAGCTCGTCCATCTCGCTCTGCGCCTGCTCATCCTCAAGCGAAAGCAGCATGCGCGTTTTGATGTACATTAAATGTGCCGCCATCGTGATGAATTCGCTCGCGACCTCGAGATCGAGCTGCTTTCGCTGCTCGAGATACGCAAGGTACTGATCCAGGATCAGCGCGATGGGAATGTCCTGGATCTCTATTTTATTTTTCGACAGCAGGAAGAGAATGAGGTCGAGCGGCCCTTCAAAGTCCTGCAGCGCCTCCGCGCTGCGCTCGTGCACCACGCCCTCCAGCTTGAAAACGGGATTGTCCATGACATTCCTCTCACTTTATCAATATACGATCCAGTTGACCAGAAGCTCGTACACGCGGTAGATGCCCTCGCTGAGGATATTGTTTCCCACGCCGAGCCAGACGAGCACAAAAAGAACAAGCATGCCGTATTTTTCATACCGCATCAGCGTCATGTACGCGCGGTCGGGCAGAAAGGCGAAGAGCACCTTCGACCCGTCGAGCGGCGAGATGGGGATGAGGTTGAAAAGCCCCAGACCGACGCTCATGTACGCCGTCATCGCAAGGAAATTCAAAAGGCCGCTGCAAAACGCGGTATCGACATAGTGCGCGATCGTGATGCGCGCGCCGAGCAAGAGCAGCATCGCCAGCAGCAGATTCGGCGACGACGGCGAGCCGCAGGGCACCCGGGGCAGAAGCTCTCCGGCACCGCGCGCGCTGGCAGGATGCCGGGCGCATCCGCGAGAGCGAGATCACCACGTTCACGTCGAAGGGCGTGTTCGCGCTGCTGTACGATCAGGACGCGCTGGAGATCACGGACGGGGCGAAGGGGAGCCTGCGCTTTCTGCCGCAGCGCGCGTCCCGTGCCTTTCAGGAGAAAATCCGCGATATCTGGGGCGAATCGGACGCCACGGGCTTTCTTCTGGCGGAGCTGACGGGCGAGCGCAGCGGCATCAGCGAGACGGACAGCCAAATCGTCTCCGAGGTCGGGCTGAGCCACCTGTTCGCCGTCTCGGGGCTGCACTGCGCGTTTCTCGTGAGCCTGCTGGCGATGCTGATTCCGGCGCACCGGCGGCGGACGGGCGCGGCGATGACGATCCTTGTGCTGCTGTTTTACATGCTGATGGTCGGCATGACACCGTCCGTCGTCCGCGCGTGCATCATGCAGATTTTCCTGCAGCTCGCACCGCTTTTCCGCCGCGACGGCGACAGTCTGACGTCGCTGAGCGCAGCGCTGCTGGCGATTCTGCTGTGCAGTCCCATGGCCGCGCAGAGCATCAGCCTGCAGCTGAGCTTTGCCGCGACGCTCGGGATTCTGCTCCTCCGGGGCGGATGTACCGGCGGGCGGCGGACGCGATTCACCGGAAATTTGAGAAGAACATCGGCCTGTGCGGCGCGCTCTGCTTCGTCGCGGCGAACGTGACGGTCTCGCTCGGCGCGCTCGTGTTCACGATCCCGCTCTCGGCGGCATATTTCGGCGTGCTGTCCGTGGTGTCGCCGCTGAGCAACCTCCTTTGTGGTGCCGGTCGCGGGGTGGAACTTTATGGCCGCGTTCGTGACGGTGCTGGTCGGCTTCGTGTGGCTCCCGGCGGCGAAGCTGCTGGGCCTTGCCGCGCTGGGGCTGACGAAGTACATGCTGCTGGCCGCGCGTCTGCTCGCGCGCCTTCCGGGGCACGCGCTGTATCTGAACAACAAATATCTCATCGCGTGGCTGGTGTTTGTGTATGTGCTCTTCACCGCGGCGGCGCTTCTGCGTGGGCCGGTGAAGCGGCGGTATCTGCTGCCGTCGGTGCTCGCGGTGTGTACGCTGGTGCTCTCCGTGTGGCTGGGGACGCTCGCCTACCGCACGGACACGCTCGCCGCCGTCGCGGTGGACGTGGGACAGGGCGAGTGCGTGCTTTTGACGTCACAGGGCGACACCGCCCTCGTCGACTGCGGCAGCAGCAACAATTACATCAACGCCGGCAGCCGAGCCATCGCGCAGCTCGGCACCATGGGCGCGCACCGGCTGAAGGCCGTCGTGCTGACGCACTACCACGCCGACCACACGAGCGGGCTCGAGCTGCTGCTCGAGCGCGTGGAGGTGGAGCGGCTGTACCTGCCGTCGCTCGAGGACGAGTACGGCGTGAAGGACAAAATCTGCGCCATCGCCGCGCAGAAGGGAATCGAGACGGTCTTTGTCGAGGACGTGGAGAGCCTGACGCTCGGCGGCGCGACGCTGCGGGTCTATCCGCCCGTGGGGAAGAAGAACCAGAACGAGGCGGGGCTGACGGCCCTGTGCTCGGCGGGGAGCTTCGATGTGCTCGTGACGGGCGACATGCCCGCAAATACCGAGAAGAAGCTCATCGCGGATTATGACCTGCCGCGTGTCGAGGTGCTGCTTGTGGGGCACCACGGGTCGAAATACAGCTCCTGCGAGGAGTTTCTGCGCGCCGTGCAGCCGGAATACGCCATCATCAGCGTCGGCAGCAACAGCTACGGCCACCCGACGGCCGCCAGCCATCGCGGGCGGCTCGAGGACGCGGGCGCGGAGGTATACCGGACGGATGAGCAGGGAACGATCCTGATGAAAGCGGAAAAAAGCCGGCTGACGTGCCGGAGAACGATAGAGAGGAGTGCCGGATGGCAGCAAAAAAAGAAGGGCGCGGTCAGCAAAGCGCCGGATTGGACGAACTGAAGGCGGATCTGAAAGCGGAAACGCTCAAAAACGCCTATATATTTTACGGAGAGGAGACGTACCTGCGGCAGAGCTATCTCGACCAGGTGCGCGAGGCGCTTGTCCCGGCAGGGGTTCGAGGAGTTCAACTACCACCGTCTCGGCGGCAAGGGGCTTTCGATGCAGGCGCTGCAGGAGGCCGTGGAGGCCATGCCCATGATGGCGCAGCACGCTCGTCACGGTGACGGATCTGGACATCTTCAAGCTCGATATGTCCGCGCGCGGCGCGTTCATCGAGATCATCTCGGATATTCCGGAGTACTGCACGGTGATTTTCATCTATGACCTCGTGGCCTATAAGCGCGACGGCAAGATGAAAAAGCTCGTCGCGGCGCTCGATGAGCATGTGCGCGAGGTGGAGTTCTGCCAGCAGGACCGCGAGCTGCTGCTGCGCTGGATCAAGCGCCGCTTCGCCGCCGACGGCCACGACATCGACGCGGCCACGGCCGACCACCTGCTCTTCACCTGCGGCTCGCTGATGACCGACCTCCTGCCGGAGATCGGGAAGGTTTCGGCTTTTTGCGAAGGGGCAGAGCGTCACCATCGCGGATATCAACGCCGTCGTCGAGCCGCGGCTGGAGGCGCGCGTGTTTGACATGACCCGCGCCATCACGGCCGGGAGCTATAACGAGGCGGCGCATCCTCGGCGAGCTTCTGCGCCAGCGGACGGAGCCGATCATGATCCTCGCCGCCGTCGGCAAGGAGCTGCGCCAGCTCTACACGGCGCGCATGGCACTCGACGCGGGGAAGGACCGCTTCTGGCTCAAGCAGGTCTGGGGCATGAACTCGGACTACCCGGCAAAGCTCCTCCTGCAGGCGGCCAGGCGCGTCGACCACCGGTGGTGTCAGGACGCGGTGCAGGCCTGTCAGGTGCTCGACCGGCGGATGAAGAGTGAGAAAAACATCGACAGCGAGGACGAGCTCAAGCTGTTTCTGATGGGATTGGCGGCGCGGCGATGAAGAAAATCCGCGAGGTCATCGTCGTGGAGGGCCGCTACGACAAGAACACCCTCTCGCAGGTGGTGGACGCCGTCATCGTCGAGACGGGCGGCTTCTCCGTGTTTCATAACAAAGAAAAGATCGACTATCTGCGCCATCTCGCGCGTGAGCGCGGGCTGATCCTCATGACCGACCCGGACGGCGCGGGCTTTGTCATCCGCAACTATCTCAAGGGCAGCATCCCGCCCGAACAGATCAAGCAGGCCTACGTTCCGGACATCCGCGGCAAAAGAGCGCCTCAAGCAGCGCCCCCGGAAAAGAGGGCAAGCTCGGCGTCGAGGGTATGCGCCCGGAAGTGCTGCTCGAGGCGCTGCGCCGCGCGGGCGCGACATTTGAGGCGATGCGCCGCAGGCGGCGCGCACGGGGAGGAGATCACCCGCGCGGATCTGTTGACCGCGGCCTGATCGGCCCGGGCTCGGCGGAAAAGCGCGCGGCGCTGCTGAAGACGCTGCGCCTGCCGGAGCACCTGAGCACCGCCGCGCTGCTGCAGACGCTGAACCTGCTGATGAGCCGGGAGGAGTTTGAAAAGCTATGAGTGAACAGCTGGAAATTGAGCGCAAGTACCTGATAGCAATGCCGGACACGCAGGCGCTGCGTGCCGCGTGCAGCCATGTATATGAGATGGGGCAGACGTATCTCGCCGCTGCGCCGGGCGTCACGGCCCGCGTGCGCCGGCGGCAGGAGGGAGAAGGTCGAGTACTTCTACACGGAGAAGGAGTTCCGCACCGACCGCACCTGTCTTGAGCGCGAACGATGCCGTCACGGAGGAGGAGTACCACCGCCTGCTGGTGCGCCGCCGCGAGGGAAGGCGTGACGCTGCGCAAGACGCGCTGGTGCATGCTCTACGCCGGGCGCGTGCTGGAGATCGACGTCTACCCGTTCTGGGAGCACACGGCCGTGCTGGAGATCGAGCTGCCGGACGACGCGCCCGTCTCCATCCGCCGCAGATCCGCGTCCTGCGCGAGGTGACGGCGGACAGGCGGCTGAAAAACGCCGTCCTTGCTCAGAGGATCCCCGACGAGCGCGAGCTGCTGGCGGAAACTTCCGAAAATTGACAGGGAAGTGCCGAAAGGGCTTGCAATCAGACGGCCTGATAAGTATAATAAATACTTGCATTATCGTGCCAATCAACCAAATTTTATTTTTATGAGGAGTGTGAGACAATGACCGAGGAAAGAAAGACCAGTACCCCCGCGACCGAGGAGTCCGCGGAGAGCAAGAACTTTATTCTGAACTTTATCGACGAGGACATCGCAGAGGGTGGTCAGTTCCAGGGAATGACCGTTCACACCGTTTCCCGCCGGAGCCTAACGGCTATCTGCACATCGGCCACTGCAAGGCGCTGTGCATTGACTTCGGCACCGCCGAGAAGTATCACGGCCTGGGCAATCTCCGTATGGACGACACGAACCCCGCCAAGGAGGACGTCGAATATGTCGAGGCGATTCAGCAGGACATCCACTGGCTGGGTTTCGACTGGGACGACCGGTTCTATTACGGCTCGGATTACTTTGAGAAGGACTATGAATATGCCGTCGAGCTCATCAGGAAGGGCCTTGCCTATGTCTGCGAGCTGACGCCCGAGGAGTTCAGGGCCAACCGCGGCGACATCGGCATCCCCGCCACCTCGCCCTACCGCGACCGCCCGATCGAGGAGAACCTGCGCCTGTTCGAGAAGATGAAAAACGGCGAGGTGCCCGAGGGCAAGATGACCCTGCGCGCGAAGATCGACCTCGCGAGCGGCAACTTCAACATGCGTGACCCTGTCATCTACCGCATCCGCTTCATCCACCATCACCGCCAGGGCGACAAGTGGTGCATCTTCCCGATGTACGACTTCGCCCACCCCATTCAGGACGCGCTCGAGGGCATCACGCACTCGCTGTGCTCGCTGGAATATGAGGAGCACCGCCCCTCTATGACTGGGTGGTGAACAACGTCTCCATCCCCTACCACAAGCCCCGGCAGATTGAGTTTGCCCGCCTGAACATCGACCACACCGTCATGTCCAAGCGCAAGCTGCGCAAGCTCGTCGAGGAGCATTTCGTCTCCGGCTGGGACGATCCCCGCATGCCGACGCTCTGCGGCCTGCGCCGCCGCGGCTTCACCTCGGCCGCCATCCGCAATTTCTGCGAGCGCATCGGCGTGGCCAAGGCACCGAGCACGATCGAGTACGGCTTTCTGGAGCACTGCCTGCGCGAGGATCTGAACGCGTCGGCCGAGCGCACGATGGCGGTGCTGCACCCGTAAAGCTGACCGTCACGAACTATCCCGAGGGGCAGAGCGAGACGTTCACCGTGGAGAACAACCCCACCGATCCCGCGCAGGGCACCCACGAGATCACCTTCTCCCGCCACCTGTGGATCGAGGAAGAGGACTTCATGGAGGTGCCCGCGCCGAAGTATAAGCGCCTGTATCCGGACGGCCCCGAGTGCCGCCTGAAGGGCGCGTACCTCGTCCGCTGTACCGGCTGCGTCAAGGATGAGGACGGCAATGTGACAGAGGTGCTCTGCACCTACGATCCGGACTCCCGCGGCGGCGATCCCGCCGATGGCCGCAAGGTCAAGGGTGCAACGCTCCACTGGATCGACGCCGACAACTGCATGGACGCCGAGGTGCGCCTGTACGACAACCTGTTCTCCGACGAGCAGCCCGACGGCCCTGACAAGGACTTCCTGACCTGCCTGAACCCGCAGTCGCTGGCGGTGCTGACCGGCTGTAAGGTCGAGCCCGAGATGGCCGCCGTCGCCGCCGCGTTCGACCGCGAGGAGAACCGCACCGGCGTCAACGCGCCTACGTTCCAGTTCATGCGGATGGGCTATTTCTGCCTGGACAACCGCGACTGCCGCGCAGACCATCTGGTCTTCAACCGCCGGCAGATTCATTGTTGCCGGGTGTCAGGCCAGCCCAGCAGCAAAGCCGTTTGGAAGAGCCGAACTGACGCATATCCGTGCCGATTTCAGAAATGATGGTGATTGCAGAGTTACGGTCAATACCCGGAATGGTGCAAAGCAGATTGATGTTTCCTTCATACTTTGCAACCATCTCATTGACACAGGTATCTACCGTGGCAATCATTTCCTCAATGAAATCATGATGCTCACGGATGATTTTGATGCGGGCCTTCTGCTCATCGGCAATGGAAAAGCCTTCAATGGATTCCAGTACTTGTTCAGCCTTCTTTTGAGGGAGCGCTGTAACAGGGAAACACAATGTTCGGCGTCAAAGGACTCGTCGGATGTGAGGTAATCCGTAATAGCAGTTGCGGATTTACCAAACATATCGGACACAACAGAATCCAATGCTACATTGCAGACTGTGAACGCATTCTGAAAGCGGTTTTTCTCGCTGCTTTTCATGGATACCAACTTATAGCGGTAGCGGGTAAACTCACGCAAAATGCGGATATTCAGGTCGGGGATGAAGCTGCTTTTCACAAGGCCAATGCGAAACAGATCCCCAATCCATTTGGAATCCTTCGTATCATCCTTGTTTCCCTTTACAGCCTTTACCCATTTGGGGTTCGCTATTACAACCCGAATACCACGCTTTTCAAGGATGTTGAATACCGGAACCCAATACTTCCCCGTGGATTCCATGCAGACATCCAGACAATTGTGTTCCAGAAGCCAGTCTGCGCAACGGTTCAAATCCGAATTAAAGGTGCTGAATCGCTTCTTCTGATAGTTGGGCTGCAAGCTGTCTGCGGGGGTGGTGATGATGGTAGCAACCAGGAATGTTTTGTGAACATCTACACCGCAGCAGGTTGGGAATACGACTTTCACAACAAAACCTCCTCTATAAAATTGCGAGGAGAATGCAGGGACTGAACCGCCAAGCAATTTAACAGGTGTTAAAACAATCCTTAGTGTACGGGCTCAAGACGCCACTTATTTGTGCTTGAAAAGGCGGTTCCAGCACTGATTGATATACTGTTTTAGGTTTGAAATGCAGTCTACGACTCCTCCCACCGTGCGTTGTAGTGTGCATCCTCCTCAACATAATTTTACAAGAAAGGCGACCGCTTGTCTGCACTCTTTCATTCCTATGCACCCACTGCATGGCCTGTATCTGCTACTGTTCCACATCGGCGATTGAATACGGAAAAAAAGAGTCTCGGCAAGCCCCGCTATCACTTCGAGGCGCTGTAATATGTACAATAAAAAACACGGAGGATGTCCTCCGTGTTTTTTTAGATCTGCGCCAGAATGTCCGCGAGGTCACCGTCGATGCAGACGGGCGGTCTGATAGCGTCCGGCGCACGCGTCCCCCGCATTCAGACAGGCGTATACGGCGCGTGGGTTCCCGTCCGTCATGCGCCAGAAGGGGTACTTGATGATGCCGGGGGGTGTTGTACCCCCACCCAGCTCAGAAAGAGGATCCGCTGTCCGGCGCGGGTGCGGAGGAAATTTTCGTACCGCTCCGCCGCCGCGTACCAGCCCTCATCCTGCACGAAGCGGCCGTCGCAGCGGAGGTTCGTCGTCAGCGGCCGTCCGCAATGCGGGCAGTGCGGAACAA
>VOFG01001895.1_pt1 | contig 22621 bp, 28 predicted proteins | sample 5384171 | NCBI WGS metagenome assembly VOFG01 (sample SAMN12384726, study PRJNA508395) | human gut metagenome | isolation source: healthy gut F | host: Homo sapiens | reverse complement strand
GTGTTTGTTAGTCGCTTTTTTTTTTTTTTGAATTTTTTTTTGGAATTTTTTTTTTTTTAACAACCTCCTGCCGTTTTGCCCGTGCATATCGGTCACGAACAAATCTGATTACTAAACACACAGTAGCCTGGATTTGTTCTATCAGTAATCGACCTTATTCCTAATTAAATAGAGCAAATCCCCCTTATTGGGGGTAAGACATGAAGATGCCAGAAAAAAAATGACCTGTTGGCCGCCATTCTCGCGGCAAAGGAACAAGGCATCAGGGCAATCCTTGCGTTTGCAATGGCGTACCTTCGCGGCAGATATAATGGCGGTGCGTTTACAAAAACAGTAATCGACGCAACGATGTGCGCCATTATCGCCTAGTTCATTCGTGACCTTCTCGACTTCGCCGGACTAAGGACTAAGCAATCTCTCGCTTATATAACGAGCGTGTTTATCGGCTACATCGGTACTGACTCGATTGGTTCGCTTATCAAACGCTTCGCTGCTAAAAAAAAAGCCGGAGTAGAAGATGGTAGAAATCAATAATCAAACGTAAGGCGTTCCTCGATATGCTGGCGTGGTCGGAGGGCTGGATAACGGACGTCAACGGACCAGAAAACCATGGTTATGACGTCATTCATTGTAGGCGGAGAGCTTTTACTGATTACTCCGATCACCCTCGCAAACTTGTCACGCTAAACCCAAAACTCAAATCAACAGGCGCCGGACGCTACCAGCTTCTTTCCCGTTGGTGGGATGCCTACCGCAAGCAGCTTGGCCTGAAAGACTTCTCTCCGAAAAGTCAGGACGCTGTGGCATTGCAGCAGATTAAGGAGCGTGGCGCTTTACCTATGATTGATCGTGGTGATATCCGTCAGGCAATCGACCGTTGCAGCAATATCTGGGCTTCACTGCCGGGCGCTGGTTATGGTCAGTTCGAGCATAAGGCTGACAGCCTGATTGCAAAATTCAAAGAAGCGGGCGGAACGGTCAGAGAGATTGATGTATGAGCAGAGTCACCGCGATTATCTCCGCTCTGGTTATCTGCATCATCGTCTGCCTGTCATGGGCTGTTAATCATTACCGTGATAACGCCATTACCTACCTAAGCCCAGCGCGACAAAAAAAATGAGAACTGAAGCTGGCGAACGGGCAATTACAATTACTGCAGATGCGCAGATGTGATGTTGCTTGCGCTCGCGCTCGATACACGAAGGAGTTAGCTGATGCTAAAGCTGAAAATGATGCTCTGCGTGATGATGTTGCCGCTGGTCGTCGTCGGTTGCACATCAAAGCAGTCTGTCAGTCAGTGCGTGAAGCCACCACCGCCTCCGGCGTGGATAATGCAGCCTCCCCCCCCTGGCAGACACCGCTGAACGGGATTATTTCACCCTCAGAGAGAGGCTGATCACTATGCAAAAAAAACAACTGGAAGGAACCCAGAAGTATATTAATGAGCAGTGCAGATAGAGTTGCCCATATCGATGGGCAACTCATGGGCAATTATTGTGAGCAATGCAAATACACGCGCTTCCAGCGGAGTATAAATGCCTAAAGTAATAAAACCGAGCAATCCATTTACGAATGTTTGCTGGGTTTCTGTTTTAACAACATTTTCTGCGCCGCCACAAATTTTGGCTGCATCGACAGTTTTCTTCTGCCCAATTCCAGAAACGAAGAAATGATGGGTGATGGTTTCCTTTGGTGCTACTGCTGCCGGTTTGTTTTGAACAGTAAACGTCTGTTGAGCACATCCTGTAATAAGCAGGGCCAGCGCAGTAGCGAGTAGCATTTTTTTTGGTGTTATTCCCGATGCTTTTTGAAGTTCGCAGAATCGTATGTGTAGAAAATTAAACAAACCCTAAACAATGAGTTGAAATTTCATATTGTTAATATTTATTAATGTATGTCAGGTGCGATGAATCGTCATTGTATTCCCCGGATTAACTATGTCCACAGCCCTGACGGGGAACTTCTCTGCGGGAGTGTCCGGGAATAATTAAAACGATGCACACAGGGTTTAGCGCGTACACGTATTGCATTATGCCAACGCCCCGGTGCTGACACGGAAGAAACCGGACGTTATGATTTAGCGTGGAAAGATTTGTGTAGTGTTCTGAATGCTCTCAATGTAAATAGTAATGAATTATCAAAGGTATAGTAATATCTTTTATGTTCATGGATATTTGTAACCCATCGATAAAAAAACTCCTCGGAAAACTCCTTTTAGCAAGATTTTCCCTGTATTGCTGAAATGTGATTTCTCTTGATTTCAACCTATCATAGGACGTTTCTATAAGATGCGTGTTTCTTGAGAATTTAACATTTACAACCTTTTTAAGTCCTTTTATTAACACGGTGTTATCGTTTTCTAACACGATGTGAATATTATCTGTGGCTAGATAGTAAATATAATGTGAGACGTTGTGACGTTTTAGTTCAGAATAAAACAATTCACAGTCTAAATCTTTTCGCACTTGATCGAATATTTCTTTAAAAATGGCAACCTGAGCCATTGGTAAAACCTTCCATGTGATACGAGGGCGCGTAGTTTGCATTATCGTTTTTATCGTTTCAATCTGGTCTGACCTCCTTGTGTTTTTGTTTTGATTTATGTCAAATATTAGGAATGTTTTCACTTAATAGTATTGGTTGCGTAACAAAGTGCGGTCCTGCTGGCATTCTGGAGGAAAATACAACCGACAGATGTATGTAAGGCCAACGTGCTCAAATCTTCATACAGAAAGATTTGAAGTAATATTTTAACCGCTAGATGAAGAGCAAGCGCATGGAGCGACAAAATGAATAAAGAACAATCTGCTGATGATCCCTCCGTGGATCTGATTCGTGTAAAAAAAAATGCTTAATAGCACCATTTCTATGAGTTACCCTGATGTTGTAATTGCATGTATAGAACATAAGGTGTCTCTGGAAGCATTCAGAGCAATTGAGGCAGCGTTGGTGAAGCACGATAATAATATGAAGGATTATTCCCTGGTGGTTGACTGATCACCATAACTGCTAATCATTCAAACTATTTAGTCTGTGACAGAGCCAACACGCAGTCTGTCACTGTCAGGAAAGTGGTAAAACTGCAACTCAATTACTGCAATGCCCTCGTAATTAAGTGAATTTACAATATCGTCCTGTTCGGAGGGAAGAACGCGGGATGTTCATTCTTCATCACTTTTAATTGATGTATATGCTCTCTTTTCTGACGTTAGTCTCCGACGGCAGGCTTCAATGACCCAGGCTGAGAAATTCCCGGACCCTTTTTGCTCAAGAGCGATGTTAATTTGTTCAATCATTTGGTTAGGAAAGCGGATGTTGCGGGTTGTTGTTCTGCGGGTTCTGTTCTTCGTTGACATGAGGTTGCCCCGTATTCAGTGTCGCTGATTTGTATTGTCTGAAGTTGTTTTTTTTTTTTAAGTTGATGCAGATCAATTAATACGATACCTGCGTCATAATTGATTATTTGACGTGGTTTGATGGCCTCCACGCACGTTGTGATATGTAGATGATAATCTGCACCAGCCGCTGGATGTCGTTGGGCGAAAAATCGATCTCCTGCCCGGTGGCATCCCGCAGGCCGCAGATCTGCACCAGCCGTGCGCCGTCCGGCACATAGTCCGGCAGCTTTGCGGCTTCTGCGCCGCTGCGCAGGTCAAGGATGAGCCGCAGCCCCAGCCCGTCCAGCCGGGCACGGTCGGCTTCGGTGGTCAGCCGCCCGGTGGGGAAGCCCCGGTAGATCTGCCCCCACTTTACGGTCTTGCCCTCATCGGCATGGTAGCCGCCCAGCTCCCGGAAGTTGTTGCCGCCCGCAAAGGGCAGCTGGGTGCCCGGGGCGGGATGCTCCGGGGCAGATTTTGCGGCGGCGCTGGAAAGCACCGGCGCGGTGTAGAAGGGCTTTGCCGGCCGTCCCCGGCGGGGCGGCAGGCTGGCGGTGCTGCCCAGGACTTCTAACAGGTAGCTGCGCAGCAGGTCGATATAGGCAGAACTGGTGTCCCGCCGCTGCACCAGCGAGACGCACAGCGGGGGCATATCCTCCAGCAGCACGTCCCGCACCCGGTCCAGCTCCCGGCGCGCGCCGGGCTCGTAGCGGGTCAGGCAGGTGCACAGCTGCTCCTGCACCAGATAGTAGGCCTGATAAAAGCTGGGGCCGATCTCGGCGTTGGGCGCAAAGCCCGCCCGGGCACAGGCCGCCCACAGCGGGCTGAACAGATCCTGCCGCAGGCTGGGCAGCAGCACCCGCTGCCCGCGCAGCTCTGCCAGCGGGATGCGCTCCTTTTCCCAGAAGGGGTGTCCCCGCGGCACCAGCAGGCAGGCGGGGTCTGCGCGCAGGGTGGTGCGCGCCAGCACCGGTGCGGCGCAGCCAAGGTCGATGACCAGACCCGCGTCCAGCTCGCCCTGCTCCACCCCATCGGCCACGGCATCGTTGTCCAGCAGGCGGAACCGCATCTCCACATGAGGGTACTGCTGGCGGAACTTGTCCAGCTGCGTTTCCAGTCCGGGCAGATAGTCCGGCACCAGCGCCACGCTGATGCCGATGCGCACCGGCTGGGCCGACTGGATCTCTGCCCGCAGCGCGGCCTGCATCTGCTGGAACTGCTCCACCACCGGGGCGGCATGGCGCTGCAAACTCATGCCCGGTCGGTGAGGGTGAGCTTGTGGTGGGCACTGAGAAACAGCGGCCCGCAAAGTTCCGCTTCCAGCGCAGAGATGCTCTGCCGCAGTGCCTGCCGCGACAGGAACAGCCGCTGTGCCGCGCGGCTGTAATTCATTTCATCGCACAGGGTCAGAAAGTAGTGCAGCTGGCGGATATCCATGGTCTCCTCCCTGAGGGAAAGTTTGTTCTTGAAAAAGAATACCGCCTTTTTCGCGAATGTAAAGCCGTTGGCAGCAAAAAACTGCCGCACAGCATTGCACCGTGCGGCAGTCAGAGCGCGGAACGATCAGATCAGGCTCAGAGCTTTCCCTCGTCGCCCACCAGCGTGAAGTCCGGGTGCAGCTGCAGGATGCTTGCGGGCACCTCCGGAGTGACGGGGCCGAAGAAAGCCTTTTTGACGATCTCGGCCTTGCCTGCGCCGTTGACCACCATCAGCACCTTGCGTGCCTGCATGATGGTCTTGATGCCCATGGTATAAGCCTGCTTGGGCACCAGATCCACGTTGCCGTCAAAGAAGCGCTTGTTGGCCTCGATGGTCTCGGCGGGCCAGATCCACGCAGTGGGTGCCCAGATCAAAGGCATCGTGGGGCTCGTTGAAGCCGATGTGGCCGTCATGGCCGATACCCAGTAGCTGCAGATCCACGCCGCCCACGCTGCGGATGACCTCATCGTAGCGCTTGCGCTCGGCATCGGCATCCAGGGTTGGTGCCGTCCGGCAGGTTGATCTTTGGGTCGATGTTCACATGGTCGAACAGGTTGCGGTGCATAAAGCTCCAGTAGCTTTCCGGCCAGATTGACGGAGGTGACCTCAGAAAAATCCAGATCTCCCTCGTTGTAGCGCTCCACCAGCTTCTCATAGGTGCCCACGGGGTGCCGCCGGTGGCAAGACCCAGTACACAGTCCGGCTTCATGATGACCTGTGCCGAAATGATATTGGCTGCCTTGCGGGACATATCCGCATAATCTTTTGCACGAATGATCTTCACGATAAACGACCTCTCTTCTTCATTTACTCATTGTGGGCGGTGGCGGCACACACCCGCATCAATCCAAGTTTATCACATTTGGAGAAAGGCAATTTTTCCGGTTTTCCGTTTCTTTTGGAAAAAAGTGCCTTAAAACCGGTTGGCATCGTTCCGAACAGCACCGAAAGCCGCCTTTTGCAGGGCGGTGAGCAGCAGGGGATGAACAAATGCCCACGGCGGTAAACAGTGCCCCGGACAAAAAGGCGGAAGGGAAAGCCCGCCGGTCAGCCCCGCCAGCAAAAAGCCGCACAGCAGGACACCATGGGGTCAGCAGCATCAGGGCAGAGCATATTGCCCACCTTGGGACACCAGCCCATAGGTGGCCAGCTCAAAGAGATGGCACCGGGAACATGGGCGGCATCCCGAACAAAGGCCAGCGCGGGCGGCAAAACCCACAGGGCCCCACGGGCCAGCACCAAAGCCGCCGCAGCACCGGTGCATCGGGCAGAGTATTTTTTGGGTTTTCATACAAAGGCCAGCGCTAAAAACAGGGCAGCCAGCACCAGCTGCCGCACGGTTTTGGTGTTTTTGGTTTTCATAAGGGTCCCTTTTTCAGCCGCAAAATAAAAAGGAGCCTGCCCCGGCATTCCATGCCAAAGGCAGACCCCTTCGTGGCGTCTGTTTCAAAAAAATATTACTTGCAGGGGAAAGCGGCAGGCTGCTGCCCGCCCGTGTCCGGCTTCCTGCCGGAACGATGGTCAAAAAGTATAACAAACCATTTTGCCCTGTCAAGCGGGGCGGGATGTCTGCAAAATAGACAAAAATCGGCCTATTCGCAAAAAAATTTCCCCGGGCTGTACATTTTGCTGAAAGAAGCTTGACCTTTTTGCGCAGAATGGATAATATAAACTTGAAAAAAAGCGCGCTGCGGCAGTCTTGACGCCGGGGCGCTGACGATCCATTTTTGAGCGCATGAATTCTGAGGTTCATACGGGAGGACCATCATGACAAATGCTGAAAAACTTACCCTGAAAAAGCACGCCTGCCACATCCGCATGGGCGTGATCGAGGGGACCCACAGTGCAGGCTGTGGTCATCCGGGCGGCAGTCTGAGCATCGCAGACGTGCTGTCTTATCTGTACTTTAAGTGGAATTGAACATCGACCCTGCCCAGCCCAAGATGGCGAACCGCGACCGTCTGGTGCTGTCCAAGGGTCATGCCGCCCCGGCGCTGTACGCCGCGCTGGCAGAGCGGGGCTTCTTCCCGGTGGAAGAGCTCAAGACCCTGCGTAAGATCGGCAGCCGCCTGCAGGGTCCACCCCAACATGAACAGCGTGCCCGGCGTGGATATGTCCACCGGCAGTCTGGGTCAGGGCATCTCTGCCGCCTGCGGCATGGCGCTGGGCGCAAAGCACGCCGGCTCTGCCGTGAACGTTTACGCCATTCTGGGCGACGGCGAGGTGGAAGAGGGCGAATGCTGGGAGGCCTTTATGTTTGCCGCCCACTACGGCCTTTCTAACCTGTGCGTGATGCTGGACCGCAACCATCTGCAGATCGACGGCACCACCGAGACGGTCATGAACAGCGCCCCGCTGGAAGAAAAGCTCCGCGCCTTCAACTTCAACGTGGTCACCATCAACGGCCACGACTTTGACCAGATCGAGAGCGCCGTGCAGGCTTTCCACGCCGAGACCGAAAAGCCCACCTGCATCATTCTGGATACGGTCAAGGGCACCGGCGTTTCCTATATGACCAATTCCGTTGCATGGCACGGCAAAGGGCCCCAACGACGAAGAGTATCAGGTGGCCATGAACGAGCTGAACGCCGCCTATGCCGCGCTGGAACAGGAGGAGAACTGAGATGGCAGACGTGAAAAGATCGCGACCCGCGACAGCTACGGCAACACCCTGAAGGAGCTGGCCGCGGAAGGCCACGATGATCTGGTGGTGCTGGACGCTGATCTGGCCGCCGCTACCAAGACCGGCGTGTTCCAGAAGGCATACCCGGACCGTCACTTTGACTGCGGCATCGCCGAGGGCAACATGGTGGGCGTGGCCGCAGGTCTGGCCACCATGGGCTATGTGCCCTTTGTTTCCAGCTTTGCCATGTTCGCAGCCGGCCGCGCCTTCGAGCAGGTGCGCAACTCTGTGGGCTACCCCACCTGAACGTGAAGATCGGCGCCACCCACGGCGGCATCTCCGTGGGCGGGACGGCGCTTCCCACCAGTGCTGCGAGGACTTTGCCCTGATGCGCAGCATCCCCGGCATGACCGTCATCTGCCCTGCCGATGATATCGAAGCCCGCGCCGCTGTCCGTGCCGCCTACGAGATGCAGGGCCCGGTCTACCTCCGCTTTGGCCGTCTGGCGGTTCCCGTGTTCCACGACGAGGCCAACTACCCTTTTGAGCTGGGCAAGGGCGAGCAGATCACCGAGGGCAACGACATTGCCATCATCGCCACCGGCCTGATGGTCAACGAAGCCCGCATGGCTGCCGAGCAGCTGGCCGCCGAGGGCATCCACGCCCGGGTCATCAACATCCACACCATCAAGCCCCTGGATGAGGACATCATCCTCAAGGCGGCCAAGGAGTGCGGCAAGATCGTCACTGCCGAGGGCACAGTGTCATCGGCGGTCTGGGCGAGGCCGTCTGCGCCGTCTGAGCGAAGAAGCTGCCCACTCCGTGCGCCGCGTAGGCGTGCAGGACGTGTTCGGCTGCTCCGGCCCTGCATGGTACCTGCTGAAGTTCTACGGTCTGGATGCTGCCACCATCTGCAAGACTGCCCACGAAATGCTGGGCAAATAAAGCTGTCGGAATATTATAAGAGCTGAAGGGCTGCTGCATGTTCGTTCAAAAGGATGTGCAGCAGCCCCTTTTGCGTTCATTCTTCGCCCAGCAGCTTTGCACGGCTGGCGTATACAGCGGTGAATACCTCCGCAGCCGTTGGATCTCGGGACGCGGGTCGTCCCGCAGGGTCAGCAGACAGGTGTCCGGCAAAGGCAGCTGCAGCGGCCGGTACCATGCCGCCGGAAAGGCCGGGTGTTTCATCGGCCACAAAAACATGCCGCGCCCGGCAAGCAGATCGTTGTAAACACACTCGTAGTTTTCCACCATGTGCCAGCTTGGTGCGGAAAACGGCAGGCCGGGCTGAACAACGGCGAGATCCACCATTTCCTGATACAGCGGCTCATAAAACAGCTGCTGCCCGGCAAGATCGGCCAGCGCCAGAGTGCTGCGCCCTGTGAGCGGGTGCTCCGGCGATACGATCAGGTAAAAGGTGTTGTGCAGGATGGGGGACGCTCGATCTCCGGCTGCAGCGGCCCAAAGGGCAGATAGAGGGCTGCGTCTGCCTCGCTGCAGAGCATTTCGTGGGGGTTGCGTGACACGGGCCGAGTGTCCACCGCAAACTCATATCCCGGCAGCGCGGCGTGCAGCCGTGCCATCAGGATGGGATAAATGGGGTCCCGCTGCAGCAGCACCGGCGGCAGGCGCAGGGTCAGTGTGCACCGCCGGGCAAAAGCCCTTCAGTGCGGTGCGAGCGTTCAGGATGCTGCGATAGATCCCCTCCGCCTGCGGCACAAAGGCCCGGCCTGCTTCGGTCAGCGCCACGCGGGTGGTGCTGCGCTCAAACAGGGCCAGATCAAGCTCCTTTTTCAGACTGCGGATCTGGTAGCTGAGGGCGGGCTGGGTGCAGTACAGCTCCCGGGCGGCTGTGGTAAAATTCAGGGTCCGGCTCACGGTGAGAAAACACAGCAGCTGGTGGTCGTTCATCCGAAAAAAACTCCTTTCTGTGCAGGGGAAGACCCGTCTGCTCTCAGTATAGCATGGCGAGAGACAGTTATAAACACTTTTTATTGGTGTGACAAAATTTTTTTTGTTTCCCTTTTTACTTCGTTATATTTTATACTAAGTGCGGCGCGGGAAAAACTCCCGCAGAGACGAAGAGAAATTGATGAGAAGAAAGAGGAAATCCCAATGGAAAAGATCTCCCGCAAAGGCTTCCTGAAGGTCGCCGCCGCTGCCGCCATGAGCGGCGTCACCGCCGGTGCACTGGCTGCCTGCAACTCCGCAGCTTCTTCCAGCACCGCCGCTTCCGGTGATGCCATCTACACCGCCGGTACCTACACCGGCACGGCCACCGGCATCGGTGAGGTGAAGGTGACCATGACCTTCAGCGAGACCGCCATCACCGAGGTGGTCATCGATGCTTCCAACGAGACCGAGAGCATCGGCGGCGTGGCTGCGCCCACCCTGCAGGAGGCCATCATGGCCGCACAGGGTACCGAGATCGACAACATCTCCGGTGCTACCGTCACCACCAATGCCGTCAAGAAGGCGGCTGCCAGCTGCATCGAGCAGGCCATGGGCGTCAAGGCAGACGGCGCAGACAGCTCTGCTGCCGCTTCGGAGAACGACTGGCTGGGCACCGAGCCGGAGATCGACGAGAGCAAGGTCACCAAGACGGTGGACGTGGATGTGGCCGTGGTGGGCTGCGGCGTTGCCGGTGTGGCAGCCGTGCGCAGCATCGCCGAGGACGGCGGCAAGGTGGCAGCCTTTGAAAAGGCTGACGGTCCCCAGTGCCGCAGCGGCGAGTATGCCGTCATCAACGGCAATGTGCAGGCCAAGTGGGGCCGCAACACCTGGACCCGTGAGCAGATCGACGAGATCGTGGACTCTCACATGGTGGAGAGCACCTACCGCTGCAAGCGCAGCATCATGAGCAAGTGGGCCCACAACATCGGCGACGCCTTCGACTGGTGGGTGGAGGCAAACCCCGACCTGTATTACGCCGAGACCACCCGCAGCGCCATCCCCGACGAGAGCGCGGACAACTTCATCATCCCCATCTTCTACCCGCTGCCCGAGCACTACGACTGGAAGCAGGAGCGCTTCCCCTGCTACCCCACTTCCGTCGAGTTCAAGCCCGACCAGTCCGTCACCGTCAATGCCAACATGCAGAAGGCCGTTGACACCGGCAACGTGGACACCTTCTACGGCTGCTTCGTTGAAAAGCTCATCATGGAGAATGGCCGCTGCGTGGGCCTTTACGCCCGCGATGCCGCCACCGGCGAGTACATCAAGTGCAACGCCTCCAAGGGCGTCATCCTCTCCACTGGCGACTACTCCCAGAACACCAAGATGCTGCAGCATTTCTGCCCCGAAGTCATTGAGAACAACATCCAGTGCCTGTTCACCAACGTGGACGTGGAGGGCAGCTTCACCAATCAGGGCGACGGCATCCAGCTGGGCATGTGGGCAGGCGCTCAGGTGCAGCAGAGCCACGCACCCATGATCCACCATATGGGAGGCGGTGCCGATCTGTCCGGTGTGGGCGTCATGGGCAACGCAGGCTTCCTGAATCTGGATCTGAACGGCAAGCGCTTCATGAACGAGGACCTGCCCGGCCAGCAGCTGGAAAACCAGATCGAGCTGCAGAAAAACCGTGAGAGCTGGCAGATCTTCGACTCCAACTGGCCCCAGCAGCTGCCCTACATGCCCGCAGCCCACGGCGGTGCCTGCTACTACGAGGACTACGCCAGCGAGGCAGAGGGTCCCAAGAACAACACCACTTACCGCAACTACAAGAGCCCCTATCAGCTGGAAGCAGCCGTGGCCGATGGCCGCGCTGTCAAGGCCGACACGCTGGAAGAGCTGGTGGCAAAGATCTACCCCGATGACACCGCTGCCCAGCAGACCGCTCTGGAGTCTATCCAGCGCTACAACCAGCTGGCCAAGGACGGCTACGACGAGGACTTCCACAAGCCCGCATCCCGCATGTGGGCGCTGGAGAACGGCCCCTTCTACGCCGACAAGTTCACCACCGCCCTGCTGCTGGTCTGCATCGGCGGTCTGGAGAGCGACGAGAACTGCCACACCTTCGACGCCGACCGCAATGTGATCCCCGGCCTGTATGTGGCAGGCAACGTGCAGGGCAACCGTTTTGCCACCGAGTACCCCATCGGCCTGAAGGGCGTCAGCCACTCCATGGCCATGTACTACGGCTACGTTGCCGGCAAGAACGCCATGCAGGAAGTCTGAGCCTGACAGCACAATAACATAACCATTCCCCGCCCGGAGCAGTATTCTTTCTTCCTGCTCCGGGCTTTTTGCGCCAATGTGACCCGGTTACGGAAAAGCCCCGGCATTTGGGGGTATACTGATGCCATAAGAACAACCACGAACGAACCCTTTCAGGAGGTAGAAATATGGCAGTTGTTACGATCACGAAGGAAAATTTTGAGCAGGAGGTGCTGCAGAGCACAAAGCCCGTCCTGCTCGATTTCTGGGCCGCCTGGTGCGGCCCCTGCCGGATGCTCAGTCCCATCGTGGACGAGGTGGCCGAGGAGCGCACCGACGTCAAGGTGGGCAAGGTCAATGTGGACGAGCAGCCCGATCTGGCCGCCGAGTTCGGCGTCATGAGCATCCCCACCCTGCTGCTGTTCGAGAACGGTAAGCTGGTGCGTCAGGCCGTGGGTGCCCGCCCGAAGGCCGGTGTGCTGGACCTGCTGGGATAAGATCTGCCTGAAAAGGAGCTGCTGCATTCGGTGCGGCGGCTCCTTTTTTCCTGCGCTCTGTACAAACGCACAGAAAAATCATGTCATAAAACAGAAAAACTGGCACTTTCCTACTTTACAACTTTATCTTGATAAAGTAAAATAACAACAGAACCAATTCCGTATGGAAAAGGCGCGGAGGTGCCGCGCAAAGGATCGCCGGGCAGTGGGGCCCGGCGGATGAGATAGAGGAGTCGAAAAGTGCCGGAGAACGCCGGCGATGGATGTAAAAACAGGGGGAACCGACGATGGAATTCAGCCTTGCAAACCTGCAGCCCAAGGAGCGCGCCTCCTTTGCGCTGCGCGCCTTGTACGAAGCGGCGGGCTGCCGCAAGTACCACATGGGCCGCTTTGAGGAGTACGGCCTGTATCAGGAGAACCGCAGCTTCCTCTCGTCCGAGCAGGTCATCACCTTCACCGATCTGGATGGCCGTCTGCTGGCCCTCAAGCCGGACGTGACCCTCTCCATTGCCAAGACGGCGCAGCCCGCCCCGGCGAGACCCTGCGCTACTACTATCACGAGAATGTCTACCGCCCTTCCGCCGAGAGCCACACCTTTAAAGAGATCAGCCAGATGGGCCTTGAGATGCTGGGCGCGGTGGGCGAAGCACAGGTGCAGCAGGCGGTGTGTCTGGCGGCGCGGTCGCTGGATGCGCTGGGGGCCGATTGGGTGCTGGAAGTGAGCCACATGGGCTACCTGTTCGGCCTGTTCGACGCGCTGGGCGTGCCGGATGCCGCCCGCGCAAAGCTGCTGGAAAAGCTGCGGGAGAAAAAACGCCCACGAGCTGCGGGCCGCCGCCGGAGCTGCCGGTCTTGCCGATGCTGCCGCTGACATCCTGTGCAGCGTGCTGAACCTCTGCGGCAGCTATGCCGATACCCCCTGCAAAGGCCGCTGCCCTGTGCCGCAATGACGCCATGCGCGCGGCTGTGTCCGAGCTGGAAGCACTGGCTGTGCCGCTGGAAAAGGCGGGCGGCGTCATCCGGCTGGACATGACGCTGGCCGGTGAGATGGAATACTACAACGGCCTTGTGTTTCAGGGCTATCTGAAAGCCCTGCCCGCCCCTGCTCAAGGGCGGCCGCTACGACCTGCTGATGCAGAAGTTCACCCCCGGGGCCGGGGCCATCGGCTTTGCGGTCTATCTGGACGAGCTGGACCGCCTGAGCGCCCCGCTGCCGCCGGTGCAGAAGAACAGCACCGACAGGGTGATGCTGAACGTGGCCCTGCCCAAGGGCCGTCTGGGCGATAAGGTGTATCATCTGCTGGCGGGCATCGGCTACGGCTGCCCGGAGGACTACAACGCCACCCGCAAGCTGGTGGTGGAAAACCCGGAGGCCGGCATCCGCTACTTCCTGGTCAAACCCAGCGACGTAGCCATCTACGTCGAACATGGCGCGGCCGACATCGGCATCGTGGGCAAGGATATCCTCACAGAGGCTTCTGCCGATGTGTACGAGCTGCTGGACACCGGCCTTGGCAAATGCCGCATGTGCGTTGCCGCCCCGGCCGATTACCAAGACGACCCCAGCCGCCCGGTGCGGGTGGCCACCAAATTCGTCAGCATCGCAAAGAGCTACTACGCATCCATGGGGCGGGACATCGATATCATCAAGCTGAACGGCTCCATCGAGCTGGCCCCCATTCTGGGCCTTTCGGACGTCATCGTGGATATCGTGGAGACCGGCACCACCCTGCGGGAGAACGGCCTGAAGGTGGTCACCGAGTTCATGCCCATCTCGGCCCGGTTCATTGCCAACAAGGCCAGCTACCAGTTCAAGCACGCCGAAATGGACACCATGCTGGAAAAGCTGCGGGCGGAACTGCAGAACAAGGAGGAAGCAAAATGATCAAGCTGTATAACTTTGACGAGCTCAGGCCCGAAGAGATTTTGAACCGCGATATCCGCGCGGAAAAGAACGTGGAGGATGTGGTGGACGGCATCATTGCCGATGTGCGCGCCCGGGGCGATGAAGCACTGAAGGATTATGCGCTGAAATTTGACGGTGCAAAGATCGATGCCCTGCAGGTGACGCAGGAGGAGATCGACGAGGCCTTTGCGAACATGGATCCCTACTTCCTCGAGACCCTGCGCGAAGCCGCCGCCAACATCGAGAGCTTCCACCGCCAGCAGGTGCACAAGAATTTTGTGGTGAACGACAAACCCGGCATCGTGCTGGGCCAGAAATATACCCCATTGAAAAGGCCGGTGTCTATGTGCCCGGCGGCACGGCGGCCTATCCCTCCACCGTGCTCATGGACGTGATCCCGGCAAAGGTGGCAGGCGTATCCGAGATCGTCATGACCACCCCCGCCGGAAAGGACGGCAGGGTGAACCCGGTTATCCTTGCCGCCGCTGCCACCGCAGGCGTGACCAGGATTTTCAAGACCGGCGGCGCACAGGCCGTGGCGGCTCTCGCCTACGGCACCCAGAGCATCCCCGCGGTGGATAAGATCGTTGGCCCCGGCAACATCTACGTTGCCACCGCCAAGCGCAAGGTATTCGGCAAGGTGGGCATCGATATGATCGCCGGGCCCAGCGAGATTCTGGTGCTGGCGGACGGCGGCTGCAACCCTGCATGGGTGGCGGCGGATCTGCTGAGTCAGGCCGAGCACGACAAACTGGCAAGCCCGGTTCTCGTCACCGACAGTCCGGAGCTGGCCAAGGCCGTGCAGGCGGAGCTGGAGGTGCAGATCCCGCAGCTGCCCCGTGCCGCCATCGCCCGCGCCAGCGTGGACGACAACGGCAAGATCATTCTCTGCACCGACCTGCACAAGGCCATTGAAGCCTGCAACATCATTGCACCGGAACATCTGGAAGTGTGCGTGGAGGATCCCTTCGGCGTGCTGAACGAGATCAAAAACGCAGGCAGCATCTTCCTTGGCCGCAACGTGCCGGAAGCGCTGGGCGATTACTTTGCAGGCCCCAACCACACCCTGCCCACCAGCGGCACCGCCCGCTTCTCAAGCCCCTTGGGCGTAGACGACTTTGTAAAGAAGTCCAGCTTCCTCTACTACACCCGGGAAGCGCTGGGCGAAGTAGCCCCCGCATCGCCGATTTTGCCGAGCGCGAGGGCCTGCACGCCCACGCCCGCAGCGTGACCATCCGGTATGAAAAGTGAGGATTTGAACAATGAGTAAATTCCTTTCTCCCACGCTGGCCGCTGTCACCCCTACACCCCGGGTGAGCAGCCGCAGGATCAGCAGTACATCAAACTGAACACCAACGAAAGCCCCTATCTGCCCTCCCCGGCGGTGATCGCTGCCGTGAGCGAGCACGAGGTGGAAAAGCTGCGCCTTTACTCCGACCCCGCCTGTGCCGACCTGCTCAAGGCGGCCGCAGCCCACTTCGGTTTGCAGCCGGATCAGATCATGCCCGGCAACGGCAGCGACGAGAATCTCTTCTTTGCGCTGCGTGCCTTCTGCGACGCAGACCACCCGCTGGCCTATGCCGACATCACCCATCGTCCTTGCAAACCCCAACGCCCCCACCGGCATTGCCCTGCCCCGGGCGGAAATTGAGGGCATCCTGAAAGCGAACCCGAACAATGTGGTCATTGTGGACGAGGCCTATGTGGACTTTGGCGGCGAGAGCTGCGTGCCCCTCATCGACCAGTACGACAACCTTCTGGTGGTGCAGACCTTCTCCAAATCCCGCCAGCTGGCGGGTGCGCGGCTGGGTTTGGCCATGGGCAATGCAAAGCTCATTGCCGACCTGAACCGGGTCAAGTTCAGCCTGAACCCCCTACAACATCAACCGCCTGACCCTGAAGGCCGGGCAGGCCGCGCTGGAAGATACCGCCTATTTTGACCGGACCCGCGCCGCCATCGTGGACACCCGCGCATGGACAAAACAGCAGCTGGAAGCAGCGGGGCTTTGCCGTGCTGGACAGCCGCTCCAACTTCCTGTTTGCCAGTACCGACCGGAAAGACGGCGGAACACTCTACAAAGAGTTGAAGAAAAACGGCATTCTGGTGCGCCATTTTGACGCGCCCCGCATCCAGAACTGGCTGCGCATCACCATCGGCACGCCGGAACAGATGCAGGCCTGTGGAAACACTGGACAAAATTTTGGAGGAATGAACCATGCCGAACCGAATGATCTCGCTGAACGGAACACCAACGAGACCCAGATCGACCTGACGCTGGATCTGGACGGCACCGGCCGTTATCAGATCGACACGGGTGCGCGGCTTCCTGAACCACATGCTGGAGCTGTTTGCACGGCACGGCCGGTTCGATCTGGTGCTGACCTGCCACGGGGACGTGGAGGTGGATTACCACCACACCACCGAGGATGTGGGCATCGCGCTGGGGCAGGCGTTTGCCCGGGCGCTGGGCGATATGCGCGGCATCCAGCGCTACGGCAGCTTCTACCTGCCCATGGACGAAGGCGCTGGTCCTGTGCGCGGTCGGACCTGTCCGGCCGCTGCACCTGAACTGGGACATCCACTGCACCACCGAAAAGGTGGGCGATTTTGACGTGGAGTGCGCCAAGGAATTCTGGCTGGGCTTTGCCCGCAGCGTGCCTGCTACCGTCCACTTTGTACAATTTGCGGGCGAAAATACCCACCACATCCTCGAAGCCTGCTTCAAGGGGGCCGGACATGCGCTGGGTGCGGCGGTGAAGATCGACGAAGCCCACAAGGACGACGATCCCTCCACGAAAGGACTGCTGGTATGATCGCGGTGATCGATTACGGCGTTGGCAACCTGTTCAGCCTGAAATCCAGCCTGGCCCAGCTGGGGCAGGACACGGTGGTCACCGCCGACCCCGATACCATCCGCAAAGCCGACCGGCTCATCCTGCCCGGCGTGGGTGCCTTTGGCGACGCCATGGACAAGCTGGTGGCCACCGGCCTTGTGCCGGTCATCCGGGAAGAGGCGGAAAAAAGCCGCTGCTGGGCATCTGCCTGGGCATGCAGCTGCTGTTTGAAAAAGAGCTATGAGTACGGCGACACGCGGGCCTGGGACTTTATCCAAGGCGAGGTGTGCCCGCTGGAGCCGGACCTGACGGACAAGAGCCTGAAGGTGCCGCAGATCGGCTGGAACGCTTTGCACATCGTGAAAGACGACCCGCTGTTCCAGTATATCCGCGAGGGCGAGTATGTCTATTATGTCCACAGCTATTACGGCAAAACTGTACCGAGAGTACACTGGCGACCAGCGAGTATTCCATCCCGGTCACCGGCGCGGTACGGGCGGGCAAGGTGTACGGCACCCAGTTCCACCCGGAAAAAGCGGCGACACCGGCCTGCGCATCCTGAAAGCGTTTGCGGAGTTATAAGGAGAATATGATGCAACTGTTTCCAGCCATTGATCTGCGCGGCGGCAAAGTGGTGCGCCTGACCCAGGGTGACTACAGCCGCATGACCGTTTACGGTGAGGACCCCCCTGCCCAGGCACGGGGCGTTCCTGGCGGCGGGTGCCCGGAACCTCCACGTTGTCGACCTGGACGGCGCGAAGGACGGCACCCTTTCCAATTACGACACCATTGCCGCACTGGCCAAACAGGGCGGTCTGTACATCGAGGTGGGCGGCGGCATCCGCACCGAGGAGCGCATAGAAAAGTACCTCGATCCTGGGCGTGGGCCGCTGCATCCTGGGCAGCGTGGCGGTGACGGATTTTGATTTCACCGCCCGGATGCTGCAAAAATACGGCGACAGGATCGCCGTGGGCGTGGATGCCAAGGACGGCTATGTGGCCATCCATGGCTGGAAAGAGGTCAGCGCCGAGCCGGGCGTGGACTTCTGCAGGCGGCTGGCAGACGCCGGGTGCACCGCCATCATCTACACCGATATCGCCTGCGACGGTGCCATGCAGGGCACCAATCTGGCCCTGTACCGCCAGCTGGCAGCAGAGGTGCCCGGCGTGGCCTTTACGGCCAGCGGCGGAATCTCGTCCGAGGCGGGAGCTTCTGGAACTGAAAGAGATGGGCACCGCAGCCGCTATTCTGGGCAAGAGCCTATACACCGGCGCACTGGACCTTGAACGCTGCGTACAACTGGTACAGGATTGAACGGAGGGGAAACCGATATGATCACAAAACGCATTATCCCCCTGCCTGGACGTGCGCAGTGGGCGCGTGGTCAAGGGCACGAACTTTGAGGGCATCCGGGATGTGGCCGACCCCGTGGAGATGGCCCGATGTACAATGCGGCCGGGGCCGACGAGCTGGTGTTTTACGACATCACCGCCAGCTTTGAGGGCCGCGCCCCTCTTCACCGACATCCTCACCCGGGTGGCCAGCGAGGGTATTCATCCCGCTCACCGTGGGCGGCGGCATCCGCACGCTGGACGATTTTGACCGGGTGCTGAAATGCGGCGCAGACAAGGTCAGCGTCAACTCCGGTGCCCTGCGCGACCCCGACCTGATCCCGACGGCAGCCCGGCGCTACGGCAACCAGTGCGTGGTGCTCTCGGCGGATGTCAAACGGGTGAACAGCCAGTTCCGGGTATTCGCCAAGGGCGGCCGCGAAGACACCGGCCGGGATGCGCTGGACTGGATCCGCTGGTGCGTGGACCACGGTGCCGGGGAGATCTGCCTGAACAGCATCGACACCGACGGCGTGAAAAACGGCTTCGATCTGGAAATGCTGGACGCCGTGGCCGCCCGCGTGGACGTGCCCATCATCGCCAGCGGCGGTGCCGGAAAAAAAGAGGATTTTCTGGAGCTGTTCCACCACAAGGGCATCGACGCGGGCCTTTTGCGGCCGGCATCTTCCACCAGAAGCTGCTGACCATCCGGGACCTGAAGGAATATCTGGCGGAGAATGGCGTGGAAATGCGCCTGTAAAAAATACGCCGTACCCCTTGCGTTTGCAAGCCGAATACGCTAAACTAGAGCTATCCCCATTCGGGGAGGAGAAACGACCATGGAACTGAAATTTGACGAAAAGGGTCTGATTCCCGCCATCGTGCAGGATCACTACACCAAAGAGGTGCTTACCCTCGCGTACATGAACGCTGAGACGCTGGCCCTCACCATTGCCGAAGGTCGCACCGTGTTCTGGAGCCGCAGTCGTCAGGAGCTGTGGCGCAAGGGCGACACCTCCGGCAACGTGCAGCGGGTGGTGTCCATCACTGCCGACTGCGACAAGGACGCACTGGTGGTGGAAGTGGTCAAGTCCGGCCCGGCCTGCCACACCGGGGCCGAGAGCTGTTTCTTCAACGAAGTATACGTCTCCCCGGAGCTGAAACAGTTCAGCTGGCAGGGCCTGTATGAGCTGATCAAAGGCCGCAAGGATTCCCCCAAAGAGGGCAGCTACACCACCTACCTGTTTGAAAAGGGCAAGGAGAAGATCCTGAAAAGGTGGGCGAAGAGTGCACCGAGGTCATCATTGCAGGCGAAAAAGAGGACAAGGAAGAAACCGTTTACGAGATCAGTGATCTGGCCTACCATGTTCTGGTGCTGATGGTCAGCGCCGGCATCACGGTGGAGGACGTGACCCGTGAACTGGAAAAACGACACGTCATTGACCATAAGGTCAAGCAGGAAAGGATGCAGTGAAGCAATTATGGCAGATTATAAGAAGTCCAGTGTCCATTGCCACTCCACCATGTGCGATGGCAAAAATACCTTGCAGGATATGGCAAGCGCTGCGTGCGCGCAGGGCTTGACCACGCTGGGCTTCACCGGCCATAGCTACACCCAGCGCGACCGCGAATACTGCATGAGCCCCAGCCGCACCGCCCAGTACAAGGCCACCATCGCCAAGCTCAAGGCCGAGTACAAGGGCAAGGTGGACATCCTGTGCGGCATCGAGTGGGACATCCTCAGCGAGGACAAGCGCACCGGCTACGATTACTGGATCGGCAGCGCACACCACCTGTACGGCAAGAACACCGGCAAGTATTACGAGATCGACTTCCGCCCGCAGGACCTGTGGGACTGCATCAACGACGACTTCGACGCCGACCCGCTGGCCGCTGTGGAAGCCTACTTTGCCGAGGTGGAAAAGGTGGCCGCCCTCAAGCCGGATATTCTGGCCCACATCGACCTGATCAAGAAGCTGAACGCCAAGGGGAGTTCTTCGACGAGGAGTCGCCCCGCTAAAGGCTGCTGCTCTCAAGGCCCTGCAGGCCGCAAGGACAACGACTGCCTGCTGGAAGTGAACACCGGCGGCGTTTACCGCGGCTACCGCAAGGACTTCTACCCTGGCCCCTGGCTGCTGGGTGAGTGGCAGAAGATGGGCGGCAAGGTGATCATTACCTCCGATTCCCACGACATTGCCAGCCTGACCTACGGCTTTGACGAGGCCGCTGCTGCCATCAAGGCCGCAGGCTTTACCAGCGTGGAGGTGCTCACCGGCCACGGCTTTGAGACCCAGGAGCTGTAAAGAGCACGATTGGAATTGCCGCCGCTTGCGCTCTGGCAATTTTCAGCGGAAAAATGTTTTTGATTTTGCAGTCAGAGCGGCCTGCGGGCCGCTCTGACTGCCTTTTCACGAGGGGCCGCCGCGGGCAGCTTCTTCGTAAAAAACAACTGCATAAACGACAAAACAAGGGACTGCTTTCCGGGCGGCCCCTTGTTTTGCGGTAAAAAATAAAGTTGGAGGAACCCTATGACCCAGACCCAGTCCCGGAAGAAGAACCTCTTCCAGATGAATGTAGACCTGATGCACGGCCCCATCTTCAGGAGTCTGGTGCTGTTCATGCTGCCCATTCTCATTTCCAACCTGTTCCAGCAGCTGTACAACACCGTGGACACCATGATCGTGGGCAACGTGCTGGGCGACACCGCCCTTGCTGCCATTGGCTCCTGCGGAGCCATCTACGAGCTTCTGGTGGGCTTCGGCCTTGGCATCGGCAACGGCCTTGCCATCGTGGCAGCGCGCCCTACGGCGCTCAGGACGAGGACCTGCTCAAGCGCACGGTGGCCGGGTCGCTGGTCATCGGACTGGCGGCGTCGCTGACCATCACCACGGCAGGCTTTTTCGGCCTGCGGCCCCTGCTGGAGCTGCTGGACACCCCCGCCGAAATTCTGGAAGATGCCTACCGCTACATCATCATCATTGATCTGGGCGTCATCGTCATGTTCGCTTACAACCTGTGCGCGGGCCTGCTGCGGGCCATCGGCAACAGTGTGATGCCGCTGGTGTTCCTGCTGCTCAGCTCGGCGCTGAACGTGGTGCTGGACCTGTGGTTCATTGCCGGGATGGGCATGGGCGTGGCCGGTGCCGCTGTGGCTACCGTGATCGCACAGGGCGTGTCAGTGGTGCTGTGCATCCTCTATGTCATGACGCGGGTGCGCATCCTCATCCCGGGCCGGAAGCATCTGGACGTGGGCCGCAAGCTGTACTGGGACCTGTTCAGCCAGAGCATCTCCATGGGCCTGATGAGCAGCATCGTGTCTGCCGGTTCGGTGATCTTGCAGTACGGCATCAACGGGCTGGGCACCCTGACCATCGCCGGACACACGGCGGCCCGCAAGCTGTTTGCCTTCACGGATATGCCGCTCATCGCCATGGCGAATGCGGCGTCCACCTTCGTTTCCCAGAATTACGGCGCAGGCCAGCCGGAGCGCATCCGCAAGGGCATGCGGGAAATCTACCTGTATTCGCTGGTGGTCATGGTGGTGACGGTGCTGCTGATGCAGGTGAGCGCCGAGTGGCTGGTGCGCATGGTGTCCGGCTCATCGGAGGCCCTCGTGCTGGAAAACGGCGCACGCTATCTGCGCTGGACCTCCCCCTTCTATGCGGTGCTGGGGGTGCTGCTGTCCACCCGCTATGCCCTGCAGAGCCTGGGCGAAAAAGGTGCTGCCGCTGTTTTCCAGTGTCATCGAGTTCCTGGGCAAGGTGGTGTTCGTGCTGGTGTTCATCCCCCGGTTTGCCTACGATGCGGTCATCCTCTGCGAGCCGGTGGTGTGGTGCTTCATGGCGCTGTATCTGGTGGCGGTATACCGCTGCAATCCCTTTGTATTCCCCAAAAACAATGACCCGGTGCCCCGGGCAAACAAAAAAGCGTCTGCAGAGGCTTCTGCAGACGCTTTTTTGTATTGGGGGTCTCCTTACAGTGCCGAATACCCAAAACTGTTCACCAGCGCGTCAATGTGCTGGCCGGCCTTGCACAGGGGCAGTCGCGGCTGTCAAAGCTGGCGTAATCCGGCAGGCTGGAGGGGTCGAAGATGGAGGTGACCGGGATGCCCATGCACTCGTGGGTGGTGGCAAAATAGCCGAAAGCCCAGCCACCATGCCGCCGTAGTAGTTGACAGCCTCGACCGCGGCCTGCGCCGTGTAGCCGGTGGTGATGGAGGCGGCCAGGATGAGCACATGCTTGCCCTTGACCATGGGGGGCCAGATTGTCGCGCAGGATGATCTGGCTGCAGCTGGTGTACTCGGGGGTGATGACGTAGATGGTCTGGTGGGCGTTCATGTTGGCAAAGCCGTCTTTGGTCAGCTCGTTGGCCAGACAGGTGCCGATGACCTGGGTGCCGTCCAGACAGAGCACGG
>VOFG01003508.1_pt1 | contig 22622 bp, 31 predicted proteins | sample 5384171 | NCBI WGS metagenome assembly VOFG01 (sample SAMN12384726, study PRJNA508395) | human gut metagenome | isolation source: healthy gut F | host: Homo sapiens | reverse complement strand
CTCAAACTGCTTCGTTCAGTTACTTCGGTATTGCTGGCGCAGGGTTGATCCTCGACGGGAAGCTCTATGCCGGAACGAACGACAACGCCGGCGAGCTGGGGCATATCCGTCTCTGTCAGGATTTCGGCCCGGTCGGCTACGGTAAGTGCGGTTCGTTCGAAGGATTCGCCAGCAGCGGCGGGATCGCGCAGCTCGCGCGGTTCAAAGTGAGCGAGAAGCATCAGATGGGCCAACGGGTAAGCTGGTGCGCGCGGACAACTGGATGAGATTACGGCTCAGGGACGTGGCTGATGCGGCCGCTGCCGGCGACGAGCTGGCTCTTGAGATCTACCGGATTTCGGCTACGTACCTCGGCCGCGGGCCTTTGCGATCGTAATCGACCTGATCAATCCGGAGGTGATCGTTATCGGGGGCATTTATACGCGCAACCGGGAGATGATGGAGCCTTTCGTGCTGCGGGAGATCGAGCGCGAGGCGCTGTCGCACGCCTCGGCGGGTTTGTTCGATCCGGTCCGGCTGCGCTCGGCGAACAGATCGGTGATTATGCGGCGCTTTCGGTAGCCGCGGATTTAATAAAGGAATAATTATGGGAATCATAAAAACAGTTTGCATCAGGCGGAGACGGCGTTGCACGAGTTCATTTCGGACCCCGCAGACACACCGTGCTGATGGAAAAGGCGGTCGCAATTTTTAAACAGGCGCTCGATAAAGGGTGTAAAATCATCAGTTGCGGCAACGGCGGCTCGCTGTGCGATGCCGCGCATTTTGCCGAAGAGCTGACCGGGCGTTTCAGGCGACCGCCGTCCGTTGCCGGCCATGGCGATCAACGACGCGGCTTACGCATGACCTGCGTGGGCAACGATTTCAGTTTCGACCAGATTTTGCGCGTTGGGTCGAGGCGTTCGGACGCGAAGGCGACGTGCTGCTGGCAATCAGTACCAGCGGCAATTCGGGCAATGTGGTGATGGCGATCGAGAAGGCCAAAGCCTGCGGTATGAAGGTCGTTGCGCTGACCGCCAAAGGGGGAACAAGCTCTCCGAGTTGGCCGACGTCGCGATCTGCGCCCGCGCACCCCGCACTCCGACCGCATCCAAGAGATCCATATCAAAGTGATTCACATTCTGATCGAAGCGCTCGAAGACGCGATCTTTTACGCTTCGGATGCGAAGCGATAAACCGGCGACGGGCCGGATAACCTAAAACCAAAACAAATGAATTCGAAAACTTCGTTGCTGAAAATATTGCCCGTGATGTTCGGATTTTTCATCATGGGTTTCGTCGACATCGTCGGCATTGCGACCAGTTATGTCAAGAGCGACTTCGCGGGCCTGAGCGACTCGGTGGTGAATATGATCTCGTTGTCGTGTTTCCTGTGGTTCCTGGTGCGATCCCGACGGGGATGCTGAACCGCATCGGGGCGCAAAAAACACCGTGCTGCTGAGTTTCGCCGTCCATGTACTGGCGATGTGTATGCCGCTGATCGCTTACGATTTCGCGTCGGTGTTGATTGCCTTCGGGCTGATCGGAATCGGAAATACGCTGTTGCAGGTGTCGATGAATCCGCTGGTGATGGAAGTCGTTACCAAAGACAAGCTGACCGGAACGCTGACCTTCGGGCAGTTCGTCAAAACCGTCAGCTCGTTCGTCGGGTCCGATCCTGGCCGCCTGGGCCGCGGGGACGTTCTTCGGGTGGAAGATGATCTTCCCGATCTATGCCGGCGCCTCGCTTGTGGCATTGCTGTGGCTGTGGTTGACGCCGATCCGGGACATCCGCGAGAAATCGACTAATATTTCGTTCCGGGCGACTTTCGACCTGCTGCGCGACAGCCGGATCGTAGCTTATTTTATCGGTATCCTGGTGCTGGTCGGCGTGGATGTCGGCATGAACATGACGTTCCCGAAACTGCTGATGGAACGGTGCGGCCTGGAACGACCGACGCCGGTATGGGCAATAGCGTCTATTTCTTCGCCCGCACGGTCGGAGCTTTTCTCGGCGGTATCTTGCTGATGAAGTATTCCGAAAGCAAGTTCTTTACGTACAGCACCTACATCGCGCTGCTCGGACTCGTTCTGATGCTGCTGAGCGAGAACCTGTGGTTTATCCTCGATGCGTTATGCGGCGGCGGGGCTATACCGAACCTGTTTACCGATCATTTTCTCGCTGTCGCTGAAACGGGACTTTCAAAAGCCAACGAAGTTTCGGCGTTGCTGATCGTCGGCGGCGGGTCCGGCGCGGTTGCCGCCGCTGCTCGGCGTGGTGACCGACTCTGTTCGCCACGCAGCTGGCCGCCAAAGTAACTCATGCTGCCGGCCGCCGCCTGGCTGTATGGTCTGGCCGCTGACCGAAAAAATCAAAAACAAAAGTTACTCAACTTGAAATCAAACGAACCGATTTGGGGGGAAACGAACTGCAATCCGTTACAGTTTTTAATCATGTCATCCTGCCGTTGTTCCGCGCACGGTCAGGCTTCTATAAAATGTCCGGACAGGTCGATGCCGCCCGCTGGATCGAACCGCTTGCGCGGGAAAGGTTCCGCCGTTCTCATTCGTTTACGGCGACAAATCGTCAAGTCTGCTCCCCCGGCTGGAATTATTCGATGAAACGCCTGCCGGACGATCGGACGTAGTGAAATACCTTCGCTTTATACCGAACGTCCGTCGGGGCGAAGGTGGGAGTGTTTGTTACCGGCTTTCCCTGCGTTCGATGCCGTCGAATGGGTGCTGCACTTTACAACACGGGCAAAAGCGATTCGGGTGCTCGAGCAAGTGAAATGGTCGATCTCGATATGCAGGCGCCGGCCGCCGGCGACTTCACGCTGTACTATGCCGACGGAAATCACACATTTTCGAAAGAGGTTTCCATCCCCGACGACCGTGCTGAGTACGACCGAGCCGTTTCGGATGGCGCCCGAAGGGGGGCGTTCGTCGCAGGGCGATTTCCTTCCGTTCTTCAACCTGACGGCTCCGTCGGGCAAAGAGGGCGTAGTGGTGGGGATCCGGATGGACCCGGTATGTGGTACGCCGATCTGACCAGACCGGCGACCGCCTCGTTTCCAGGGATGAAAACCATGCGGGTTTGTACCTGCATCCCGACGAGTCGATCCGCACGCCGAGCATCAGGCCTCCTGATGTTTAAACCGGCGACGACCGGATGGCCGGGCACAAACTCGTTTCGTGCGCCCATCATACGCCCGTTGGGCGTCCTCCGCCCATTCATACCCGATCGGCTCCGTGCACCGAGTACTCGTGCCCGACGGCAAACTGGGCGATCGCGATGGTCAAACGTTATAAACAATTCGAACTCGTTCCGGAAGTTCTGGCTCGACGCCGGATGGCATACCGGCGCCGCCGATTACAAAACGGCAAGTCGTGGGCCAATACCACCGGTAACTGGACGGTCGATACGACCCAGTTTTCCGGACGGGCTGAAGCCCGTTGCGGACGCCGTGCATGAGACCGGAGCCAAATTTATGGTCTGGTTCGAACCCCGAGCGCGTGATCAAAGGGACGCAGTGGGCCGTCGAAATCACCCCGATGGATGCTCGACTTGCCGTCGGAACCCGACGGAACCTACCTGCTGTTCGACTTGGGGAATAAAGAGGCCCGCGAGTGGCTGTGCCGTTACATCGGCGACCTGATCGAGCAGAACGGCATCGATTACTACCGCCAGGACTTCAATATGGAACCCGATAAATACTGGGCCGCACACGACGAGGCGGGGCGTACCGGTATGAAGGAGATTCGTCATGTCGAAGGACTTTACGCATTTTGGGATTACCTGCTGGAACGGTTCCCTGGCCTGCTGATCGACAATTGCGCGAGCGGCGGTCGCCGGCTCGACCTGGAGACGACCTCGCGCAGCGCACCGCTGTGGCGCAGCGACTATTACCACTACGACGATCCGGACGGCTACCAGGGACACACTTTACGGACTGAATTTTTCCTGCCGATCCACGGAACCGGGATCTTGCAGACCGACGAATATTCGTTCCGGTCGAGTATCAGCAGCGCGTTGATCTATAACTGGAAGATCACCGAGCCCGGCGTTTCGTTCCTCGATATGCAGGGAGCGCGTGAAAGAGTATCAGGAAGTGCGCGACTATTATTACGAGGATTATTATCCGTTGACGGGCTGCGAAGACCTGACCCGCGACAACATCTGGCTGGCTTTGCACCAGTTGAACCGCCCGTCGGACGGGACGGGGGATTGTCGTGGCATTCCGCCGCGCCGCCAATCCGGACGGCAGCATTACGGTGAGATTGTCGGGACTGGATGCCGCGAAGCGTTATGACGTGCGCAACCGCGATACCGGCGAGTCGGTCGTCAAGACCGGGGCGGAACTGGCGTCCGGTTTCGAGTTGACGCTCGCCGAGCCGAAAAGTTCGTTGCTGCTGCAATACAAACCCGCCGAATAGTTTCCGCATTCATTAAAAATTAAAAACGATGATACGAAATACAATCCATACATTCCGGTCGAAAATGCCGGGCGCTCGTTTGTTCACTGCTTACGCTGGCGGTGTTCCCGCAGTTCGTTTCCGGACAAGCCAAATCCGCCATGACCGATAAGCCGTTCGATGTGACCCGTTGGATCGAGACGCATTTCGCCAAAGGGAAAATTCCTCCGTTCTCCTTCGTTTACGACGGAAAACCGTCCCGCGAGCTGCTGAAAAGTGGAAATACACGGCCGCCCGCGTCGAATCCGACGAACCGGAGGCGGTCGAATACTTGTATACGTACCTGGATCGTTCGACCGGACTTCAGGTTGAATGCCGGGTGAAAGGTTTTACCGATTTCGATGCGGTCGAATGGGTCTTGAATTTTAAGAACGATTCGCAAGCCAATTCCGCGTCCATTTCTCAGGTCAAAGTGGTCGATCTCGATTTCGAATACCCGCAAAGGGCAATTTCATCCTGCATTACGCTGACGGAAGCCATGTTTCGAAGCACGATTTCCACCAGCGCACCAAGGTGCTTGCGCCGGGCGATTCGCTGTACATGGCCCCGCAGGGCGGACGTTCGTCGCAGGTGGCTTTTCCGTTCTTCAACATCGAGTCCCCGCAGGGCAGGGCGTGATGGTGGCCGTCGGTTGGACGGGGAACGTGGTTCGCCGATATCGCCGGTAAGACCGACCGCAGCGTGACGTTGGCCTCGGGCATGAAATACCTCGATACGTACCTCTATCCGCAGGAGTCGATCCGCACGCCGAGCATCTGCCTGCTGTTCTGGAAAGGCGACGACCGGATGGTCGGACACAACCGGTTCCGTCGGTTTGTGATGGCGCATCATACGCCGAAGGTGGATGGCAAGCCCGCCCATTTCCCCGAATCGTCGAGTTTCAACTATGGCGACCCGTCTCCATGCAACGAATACACCTGCCTGACAGCCGATTATGCGATCGCGCTGATCCGGCGTTACAAGCAGTTCGACATCGTACCGGAAGTATTTTGGCTCGATGCCGGATGGTATTCGCAGGCGGCCGACTACAAGAATCATAAGAACGGGGCCAATACGGTGGGCAACTGGACGGTCGATCGCGAGAAATTCCCCGACGGACTGAAGCCGGTTTCCGACGAAGCGCACAAGGTCGGGGCTAAGTTTATGGTATGGTTCGAACCCGAGCGGGTTATCAAAGGCTCCCAGTGGGCCGAGGAGCATCCCGAGTGGATGTTGGATGCCGGGACGGATGCCTACCTGTTCGATCTGGGAACCCGAAGGCGCTCGAATGGTTCTGCGACCAGATCGGCGAACTGATCGAGCAGAACGGCATCGACTATTACCGTCAGGATTTCAACATGGAACCGGATATCTTTTGGCAGAAGAACGATGAACCGGGCCGTACCGGAATCCGTGAGATCCGGCATATAGAAGGTCTGTACGCGTTTTGGGATTACCTGCGGCAGCGTTTCCCGGGCCTGCTGGTCGACAACTGCGCGAGCGGCGGCCGCCGGATCGACCTCGAGGCCACTTCGCGCAGCGCCCCGATGTGGCGTACCGACTACAATTACGGCGAACCGGTCGGCTACCAGTGCCATACTTACGGGCTGGAGATGTACCTGCCGCAGCACGGCACGGGCGTGCAGAAGACCGACAAGTTTACGTTCCGTTCGAGCCTCGGCACTTCGGTCGTTTACAACTGGAAGATCACCAACGGCTCCGTCGTTCTACGAAATACAGGACTGCATGAAGGAGTTCCGCGAAGTGCGGCCCTATTTCTACGAAGATTATTATCCGCTGACCGGTTCCGGCGACATCACCGGCGATAATATCTGGATGGCATACCAGCTCTACCGGCCGTCCGATAAGAGCGGGTTCGTCGTGGCGTTCCGCCGGGAAGCCTGCCCCGACAAGACCCACACAGTGAAGTTGTCGGGCCTCGATCCGGATGCGGTTTATTCCGTTACGAATAAGGATACCGGCGAAACGGTGTCCAAGAGCGGCCGCGAACTGGCCGAAGGGTTCGTGCTGACGCTCGACCAGCCGCGCAGTTCGCTGCTGTTGAAATATCAGGCCGAATAGCGGGCCTGCCCGTATGTTATCGTACAAGGCGGGAACTCTTCGGATGTTCCCGCCTTGTCGTACGGTTCGTGTTGAATATCCGGATGTTATTCGTATCTTTAACACGTTTTGGGCGAATAGGTAAAAGGAGTCTGAATTGAAATTAATAATATAAAACGGATGAAAAGGATATTTTACGTTGCTTGTGCCGTCCTGCTGTGCGCCTGCGTCGGACGTGCGGATCGCAATCGGGCGGGCGCGACCGATCCGATGAAGGCGGACGGAGGTCTGGTTTACGATGTGAAAAATTTCGGAGCTGTCGGCGACGGCGTGACCGACGATACGCGCGCCATCCAGTCCGCCCTGGATTATGCGGTGGATCACGGGGGCGGTACGGTTTATTTCCCGAACGGCCTGTACCGGCTCGCTACGCTACAGGATACGTGCAAAAGTGCGGGCCCACCTGATCGTGAAGCCCCGCCAAAGTCCGGGCCGCCGCGATTACGTGATGATCCGGCTGCAGGGCGAAAGCAGCGTCGTTACCCCGTGCTCGTATGCCAGTCATACGACCGAGGATAAAGCCGAAGTGTGGAAAAACGGCACCGTCCTGGTTTCGGACGCGGTCGGCGAGTTGCAGACCGATCCTGCGCAAGTCCCCGTATCCGTCCTGGCCGCCGGAGCCGGAGACAATCTCTATCTGCTGAACCAGGCGGTCGTAAGGCTGCAGGATCTCGCGTTCCAGGTGAAAGCCGAAGCGGGAAAATACCCGTACCTGTCCGGTGTGAACATGGCCTATGCGGCGACCGTATATACCGATAATATCCTGATTTATTCGTCGATCCGAAATATGGGCGCTGACCTCGCCGACCGGGGACGGGCACTATTCGGCCGGATTCATCGCTCCGCGCACCTGGTGCAATCCGGAGCAGGAATTCCGGAATATCTGTGTCAAAAGCGCCTTCCGGTTCGGCTTCGTCTTTTCCGAACATGCGAACGGAAACAACCTGTCGGCGTGGAACTGCGACAACGCTTTCGTCTTTTCGAGAATGGATCATTCCGCCTGGTTCGGTCGGATCCACGCCCAGAATTGCGCGAACATCGTTTCGTCGTTGAACGTGGAGTTCGCCGGACACGGCGTTGGAGACGCTTTTTTGAAAATAGAACAGGTAGGCATCGAGGTGAACAGCGGTCAGAAGCCGGTCGATTTCAACTACCGCTGTTTTGTAGACGATCCGGACAACCATTTGTACGGCACGTTGTATTACCACATCGTCAAATCGAACGTAGGGGCCGATAACTCCTATTTCAAGGCCGACGGCGGCGCGCATCTGAAAGCGATTCCGTCGTTTTGACGGATCGGTTCGTTCCGGCGGTCCCGCTATCGGGGGACGATTTCCCGGTAAAGCTGTTGTAGCCTTTTGCGGAGGAGGCCGATCGCGTAGTGTTTCCGCGACAACAGCGTGGGAACGGGAACCCCGGTCGTTTCGGCGATCTCTTTGTAGGGAATCCCGTCGTATTCGGTGAGTTCGAATACCGAACGTTGCTCGGGCGGAAGCTCCGACAGCGCCAGTTCGATTTCTTCCCGGATCAGTTCGTTGCGGAACATGATCTCCGGATCGTTCCCGTCGTCGGCCAGGAAGTCCGACAGCGAGTCGAGGAAATAGTCGTCCTCGTTTTCCTGCCGGGTTTCGGGTAGCGCCTGCTCCCGTTTCTTTCGCCGGCGGTCGATGATGCGGTTTTGTAACCGCTTGGTAGAGCCAGGCCGACAGGTATTCGATGGGATTCTCCTGCAGATCCGTTTTCGTCAGTTTGTAGAAAACGTCCTGGAGGATGTCTTCCGTATCTTCCGCCGAGTCCACCCTATGTCGGATATACCTTCGAGTTCCGGCTTGTACTGATCGTAGACCAGCGGCAGGTCGCTTCGGGAGTCGAGTCTCCGTTTCTTTTTAACGGCTGTCATGGTCGGTTTTTTCCGGTTGATCCGGGCCCCAGCCGAACATCTGCCGGCGGATGTACTCCTGCGTTCCTCTTTGCCCATCGCCCGGATCCTGTCCCGCATCGCGGCGCGCTCTTTCCACGTGGGGAAAGTAGGCCCTGACCGGCGGAGGGCGTTCATGCCGAAACAGTGCCTTCCCATCCCGCCGAACAACAGTTTGTTCAGCAGCACCAGGCCCGCCGCCTGCCAGAAGGTAACGGCCGTCCAGCCGATGATCTGCGGGACGAGCCAGTTCCACAGCAACATGACCGCGGTAGATGCCGCGCCGAATACGGCGATGAAGATCGACGTTCCGATCAGGCCTCTCAGAAATTTGTTTTCATGGTATCGTGTTTTTGTCGTTTTGTTCTTCGCGGGGCGAACGTTCGCCCGTATTCCCTGACGAACGTGAACGGAAGATATTTTTATAAAATAGCGATTAATCGCGACAACGTGTTTTTCGGGATTTTTCGGTCGGTAGTACCGCATAGATGTTCGTAAGGCGTAAAGGGACTCCTTTACGCCTTATTTGAACCTACCTTCGGTCTGTTTAAGTGAGATAATACGACTACGTGCGAACAGAAATGTTAAAAATACGTCAAAATGGAGCGAATTTCCCGCTCTGTTTTTGTTGAAAGCCGTCGTTAATTTATTCAGCGATTTTCAGATTATTTTGACGAGATCCATGACCTTGAGGTTATTTGTTTTTCACTTCGAACCCCGCTTTCCGTTTCATAACTTTCCCCGTCGGCCGTATGTACGATTACTTTCAGGATGCAGTGCCCGTCCGGCACCTCGGCGGTATCCCATAAGTTGTCGTCGCCGTAGGCCACGTAAGGAGCGGATTTTTCCGTGCAAATTTTTTCTCCGTTAATATAAAAATCGACTCCCGTGACAGATTTATTTCCCGTGACCGTCGCGACGTAAGGGACTTTGCCGGACAATACGATGCCCACGGTCGGGGGAGACTATTTCGACTTTGATACCTTCGCCCGTCAGGTATTCCTCCGATTGTTCCGGCAGTTTCTGTAATTGGACGTTGCGCGTATTGAGGCCCTTTGTCTTTTCGGTCAGGTTTTCGAAATCGAGTATCCTGAAGACTTTGTTCCCCTGTTTGCGGTCGAAATTCGCAGCTTTGAATATTGGGAATTTTTCGCCGTCGAAATAATCGTGAGTAGAGCGATATGCGTCCCGATTCGGTACCCACCAGCAGGTCAGGGGCGGCCGTCGCCGTCGAAATCGAACACGCATGGCATACAACAGTGCCAGGCGTCATGGCCGTCGGAACCGGTCCATTCCACAAAGTAACCGCCGCGCGCCATCATATAATCGTATTCGAATACGGGATCTTCGTTCGTGCCGACATTTATGGCGATAGTCATGTTTCCGCCGCCCAGGTAATTGCGCGGCTCGCCTATTATCAGGTCTAAACGACCGTCTCCGTTCCAATCGGCGACGTCCATATTGAAACGTCCCTGACCGCCGGGGTGGGTCAGGCGTCCTATATGGAAAACCGAGCCGTCGGCTTTGCGCAGTTTGCGTTTGTTTTCCAAGACTTCCGGATTATGTGCGGACTGCGAATACATCACCAGGTCGCTCCGGTCGTCCAGTACTATAAAATCCAGTCGCCCGTCTCCGTTCCAGTCGGCGACGCCGGGCCTGTTGCGCCATGGGGTCACGAGCGGCTGGTTCCCGTAATAGAAATTGCGTACATTCTTCGACAGTACCGGTTTTTGTCGCGTCCCGGTATTCTCTATCCACCGGACTTTGCCCAGGCAGTCGGAAATAATGATGTCCAGGTCGCCGTCGCCGTCCACATCCCTCGGAACGCATGAGAGGTATCCCCAATACTGTTCTTCCATACCCTGTACGGTACCGCCGTTCTCCACGGCATTGAAAAAGAATGGCTCCCCGGAATCGTCTTGCAAGAATACGCCGCCTTTATAATTCGGCTGAGTAGGCGTCCCGGTGTTCTCGAACAGCATGATGTTGCCGCCGCATCCTCCCGATATTAGGTCGAGGTCGCCGTCGTCGTCCCAATCCACGGCGTAGGGGTCGGCGAGTCGTTATGCACGAGTACCCCGCCTTGCTGGAAGAATCTTATCGGCTCTTCGAATTCGAGACTGCCCTGAACGCCCCTTGTTGCGGAACAGCCAGTAGAATCCTTGCCATGCCGTGCATACGATATCGACGTATCCGTCGCCGTCCCAATCCAAAGGGAAGGGTTTGAGCGACATGTCACCCGAAATATATGGATCGTCACCGAAATATCCGAAAGGTACTTTGTTCACTTCCGCAACAGGCAGCTCGCCGTCCACACCTTTGTTCGTCAATACGAACAAGTCGCTGTTGGCCGTGCCTACCAGAAGGTCGGGACGGCCGTCGTTATCCATGTCTGCCGCCTTCAGCGCAGACCATGACGAATTGGGAAATTCAACGGGACGGCCGTCGGGAGTATGAACGACCTGCGGCGTACGTTTGCCGTTACGGGTGAGTTCCACAACGATGTCTCCTTTCATATTGTGGTAACGGTTGGTGCGCGGATGCCTGCGGACTCGGACGCGGTCGGACACGCCGTCGCCATCCCAGTCGAGCGTTATATACGAAAGTTCCGGCGACGGAAGTCGGTCGGTGGGCAGGGCACGGCTGCGGGGCAGGAACCTGGGTTCGCTGTTGCTGCCTATGTTGCGTTGCAACCAGGTTCCCCCGTCCGTTCTTATCCATAAATATCGAAATCGCCGTCTCCGTCCGCATCGACCGCTTCGAATTGCATGCCCGGCCATCCGAGCCATGACATGTTAGGCTCCGAGGCATCGTAGGTCAGCAGTTCGCCGACTCCGAGGTTGAGGTTTCCGGCCTGCGGTCGGGGGCCTTCCGCATGGGAGGCGGCAAAGTATATCTCGTATCCGGCGGCTCCTTCAGGGAGCTTTCCACTGAGGGTGCCGTTGCGCAGGTAATGGTCGCTCAGCGACGACAGCGGATCGCCGAAAGAGACGGGACAGTCGGTTTTCTTTCCATCCGTGTCTACGGCGAAAATACGTACGGAAGCGGGATCTACGGGCCGGTTTTGCCCCGCCGCCAGCAATAGTCTCGCAAAATCGAGATCCGCCCATACGGGCGCTCCGGCGCTGTTGTCGTCGGTGCTGCCGGTTATCCTGTACGGTAACTCGGGCGCCGCCCAATTGCCGTCGGGCGGAGGCGCTTTTTCGACGATGTCGTAGCGGTTCTCTTTCGGGAGTTCCGCGATAAGCGGTTCGTCTACGGATTCCAGTCTCAGACCGTCTATCCAGGCCGTACCCGCAGAACCATAGAATTTTATCGTAAGAGTGCCTTTATCCAGTCCCGGCGGAACCCTGAACGTACGTTCGAGATAGCTGAAAGGTGTATTCCGATTGTATTGGGAGAGTGTATATGTGAATCCTTCTCCCGAAAAAGTAAGCTCTACAATGGCGTCCCGCCGGTAATTTACCTTCTCCGTTTTAACCCATCCCCCCAGGCGCATGAATTCTCCCCGGAGGAGTCGAATTCGAAAGTAACGGAAGCGTCGGCATAACTTTTCATGCCGTCCCCTGCCACTTTAAAGGGAGCCTTTTCCGATCACTCCTTCCAAAGTATCTATGCTCCATGACGTTTCGGGCGTAAATTTCCATCCGAAAGAGCCTGTCCCTGTGAAAAATCTTCATCCAGCCACACTTTCGTTTCAGGCTGTACGGTACAGGAGGATAGCAGACTAACGGTAGCCAGCAAGTTCAATACAAAGGCGGTGGTTCTAAGCGTCGTCGTCATTATCGTAAGTTAATTGGAAAATTTTGAAGTTTGCAGGCGAATGTGATATCTCAGAAAACACTTTCTCTTTCAGAAAGTACCGCGTACGGTATTCGGAAACAAAAATAGCGTTGATTGTCAACGCTATTAGTACCCCGACGGGAATCGAACCCATATCACCAGAACCGCAATCTGCCATTCTATCCATTGAACTACAGGGCGGTCTTCGAATTGCAACACAAAAGATGCAACATTTTCGGATTTAATACAAATCTTGACGCCGATTAAGTGTTAAAATTTGCAGAATCCGTTCCGGCGGCCGTTTCCGTACCGCCGTTTCTGCCTCCCGGCCGGATTACTTCCACGAACCGGCGAAGTGGTGGATGCAGTACGTGTTGTCCGTTATCGTGATTTTTCCGGTTTTGTAATCTTTCGGGCAGAAGTAGTCTTTCGGGAAGATGTGCAGGGAGTCGTCGTAAATCTGGAACGTGTTGTCCAGTTTTACGCCCCGCTTTTTCAGAATGCGCGAGATTATGACCGTGCTCGGGGTTTTGTTCAACCGGCCGTTCCAGCGGATGAACGGTTTCCTGTTCATGTATTTCCAGTACTCGTCGGTCCATGCGGCTCCTTTCTCGCTGCCGACGATCCCGGTGTGCAGCAGCGTGTCGGATTCGAAACTCATGAAGGCGGGCAGTTCCAGCAGCGGATCGAGGTTTTTTGATGATTTCGATATCGGTATCCAGCCAGATGCCGCCGTGCTCCCGCAATAACTGCAGCCGGACCGGGTCGATGACGAACGCATATTTCTTTTTCTGGTAGGCCTGCCGCGTGAACTTGATCGAGTTTACGTCGTAGTTGTCTTCGTTCCAGAGCATCAGCTTGTAGTCGGGCAGGAATTTTTTCCACGATTCGATGCACTTCAGGTTGTCTTCCGGCATCGGACGCGTCCGAACCAGCAGTAATGGATAATTTTCGGTATCATAATTTGTCAGGTATGGTGCAAAAAGTAGTTCTTTAAAATATAAAAAGTAATGATTTTTCGGAATATCGCGGCGCTCCGGCGCGGAATCCGCCGGATTGCCGTCCCGGGGATGTCGTCGCGGGGATAATTCTTCGGAGAAGGTGGGGCGGCGAATTGCATATTTTTGTACCTTTGTCACTCTGTCGAAATTATTAAAAACAATATAGATGGCTTTACAATGCGGAATCGTCGGTCTGCCCAACGTCGGCAAATCGACCCTGTTCAACTGCCTGTCGAACGCCAAGGCGCAGGCGGCAAATTTCCCCTTCTGTACGATCGAGCCCAACGTGGGCGTGATTACGGTGCCCGACGAGCGGATCGTGAACCTGGTAAAGATCGACAATCCGAAAAAGACGATCCCTACGACCATCGAGATCGTCGACATCGCGGGCGCTGGTCAAAGGGGCCTCGAAGGGCGAGGGGCTGGGCAACAAGTTCCTGGGCAATATCCGCGAGACGGACGCTATCATTCATGTGCTGCGCTGTTTCGACGATGACAACATCACGCACGTAGACGGCAGCGTCGATCCCGTCCGCGACAAGGGAGATCATCGACGCCGAGCTGCAACTGAAAGACCTCGAAACGGTCGAGAGCCGCATTGCCAAAGTGCAGAAGCAGGCTGCGACCGGGGATAAGAGCGCCAAACGGCTGTTCGACATCCTGTCGCGTTACAAGTCGGCGCTGGAGCAGGGCAAAAGCGCCCGCACCGTCGAACTGGACAAGGAAGACCGCAAGCTGGTCTACGATTTGCATCTGCTGACCGATAAGCCGGTGCTCTATGTCTGCAACGTGGACGAAAAAAAGCGCGGTTGGCGGGAATGCTCATGTAGAGGCGGTACGCGGCGCGATCCGCGAAGAGAATGCCGAACTGCTGATCGTAGCGGCCGCTACCGAGGCCGATATCGCCGAATTGGATACTTACGAGGAGCGACAGATGTTTCTCGAGGAGGTCGGACTGAAAGAATCGGGCGTCAACCGGTTGATCCGGGCGGCGTACAGTCTGTTGAATCTCGAAACCTATTTTTACGACCGGCCCGGACGAAACCCGCGCCTGGACGTATGCGAAAGGAACGAAGGCGCCGCAGGCCGCCGGGATCATTCACACCGATTTCGAACGTGGCTTTATCCGCGCCGAGGTGATCAAATACGACGATTACGTGCGTCTCGGTTCTGAAAAAGCGTGCCGCGAGGCGGGTAAGATCGCCATCGAAGGCAAGGAGTACGTCGTACAGGACGGCGATATCATGCATTTCCTGTTCAACGTGTAGGCGGACGGCGTTGTTGCGGAACGAATTTATAAACAGACTGTTATGGAGCCGGTTGTAGACGAATGGATGTACGGGGTGCTGCGGGAACTGGGTTTTCCGTGGAGACGGCCGATGTATGGGGCCGCTGGGTGGTGCTGGGTTTTATCGTGGCGATCGCTTTCGTGTCGGACTTCGTTTGCAGGCAGTTGTTGCTGCGGGTGGTCAAGCGGATCGTCGCGCGCACCAAGGCGACCTGGGACGATATCCTGTTCGAAGACCGGGTGCTGCGGCGGCTGTGTCACATCGTGCCGCCGGTGTTGATCTATTTCCTGTTGCCGCTGGCCTTTCCGCCGGAATCCGGCATGGTGGCGTTCGTGCTGAAACTGCTGCTGATCTACGTGATCGCCGTGGTGTTGCGGTTTGTCAACGCTTTTCTCAAAGCGCTGCACGATGTGGCCGACCAGAAGGAGGAATTGCAGGGGAAACCGCTGAAAGGACTGATGCAGACCGGACAGGTGATCGCCTTTTCGTTTGCATCATACTCATTATATCGATCCTGATCGACAAGTCGCCGGCGCGGCTGCTGGCCGGGCTGGGCGCTTCGGCAGCGATCCTGATGTTGGTCTTCAAGGACAGCATCATGGGACTCGTGTCCGGTATCCAGTTGACCGCAAACGATATGCTGCATGTGGGCGACTGGATCTCGATGTCGAAATACGGCGTCAATGGCCGGGTGACCGAAGTGACGCTGAATACGGTGAAAGTGCGTAACTGGGACAATACGATCGTCACCGTGCCTCCGTACCCTGCTGATCAGCGACTCGTTCCAGAACTGGCGCCCGATGCAGGATTCGGGCGGACGGCGCGTGATGCGGTCGGTCAATATCGACATGAACAGCGTCCGTTTCTGTACGCCGGAGATGCTCGACCGCTTTCGGAAAATCCGGTTGTTGAAGGATTACATCGACGAAACGGAACGCCTGATCGCCGAGAGCAACGAGCAAGCCGGGGTGGAGAACGATCCGGAACCGGTCAACGGCCTGCACCAGACGAATCTGGGCGTGTTTCGCGCTTATCTGGAACGCTACCTGCGCAGCCTTGCCGGAATCAACCAGGAGATGATGCTGATGGTGCGCCAGTTGCAGCCGACCGAGAAGGGTTGCCCGTCGAACTCTATTTCTTTTCGAAAGTGACCGAGTGGACGGTTTACGAAAAGTACAGGCCGATGTGTTCGACCATGTGCTGGCGGTTATCCCGGAATTCGGCTTGCGGGTATTTCAGAACCCCGCAGGCAGCGATGTGCGGGATCTGAAAGGAGAAATTTAGCGGCAGGGGTTGCCGGGGCGTATTTCTGGGAAAGTGCAGCCGCTTGCCGCGTCGGGCGAAACGCCCGGAGGCAGATCGAACAAAAAAAGGCCGGATGCGACATTGCATCCGGCCTTTTCGGCGAATGTCCCGCACGGGGCGGAATTATTTTTCGTATCGTTTTTCGACGGTGTTCCAGTCGACCAGTTCCCAGAAATTTTTCAGATAATCGGGCCGCACGTTGCGGTAATCGATGTAGTAGGCGTGTTCCCACACGTCGACGGTCAGCAGCGGATGCAGTCCCTTGCGCAGCGGATTGCCTGCGTTCGATTCCGACACGATCGACAGTTTGCCGTTGTCGTCGGCCGCCAGCCATGTCCATCCGAGCCGAACAGCCCGGCCGCCGCTTTCGTAAATTGCTCTTTAAAAGCATCAAAAGAACCGAAATCACGATTGATCGCTTCGGCCAGTTTGCCGCTTGGCATCGATTTTGGAGTAGGTGAGAGTGTGAAGAAGAAGAACGTATGGTTCCACACTTGTGCGGCGTTGTTGTAGATCGGGCCGCTTTCGGCTTTGACGATGATCTCCTCGAGCGGCATGTTCTCGTACGGAGTGCCCGGGATCAGGTTGTTCAGGTTGTTGACATAAGCCTGATGATGTTTTCCGTAATGATATTCGATGGTTTCTTTGCTCATCTTCGGAGCAAGCGCATCCGCCGCGTAGGGGACCTGGGGCAGTACATGTACCATAAGTAATAAAGTATTGATGATTGACATTGTGATTGTATAAATTGATTGTGCCAAAGATAATAACAAATTTAATACCATATAGCAAACACCCGTTTAATAATTATTAATTGACCGAATTATGGAAAAAAAGAGATTTGATCGGCAGTCTGACCGAACAGAACCTGCTGAAGGCGTTCGCCGGGGAGTCGCAGGCCGCCAACCGTTACCGCATGTATGCGAAACAGGCCCGCAAGGACGGTTATGAAAAATCGCCGACTTTTTCGAAGAGACCGTACACAACGAATTGAGGCATTCCAAGATTTATTTCGAGTTCCTGAAAGGAGGCATGGTCGAGATCACGGCATCGTATCCGGCCGGGATCATCGGCACGACGCTGCAAAACCTCGAAGAGGCGCGCCAGGGCGAGTACGACGAGTGGATGGATCTGTATCCCGGTTTCGGCAAGGTGGCCGAGGCCGAAGGATTTCGTGAGATTGCGATGCGCTTTCTACCAGATCGCCGAGATCGAGAAAACCCACGAAGAACGTTTCCGCGGCTTGTACGAAACCCCTCGAGGCCGACCGGATTTTCCATAAGGAGGAGGAGATCGTATGGCGCTGTCTGGAGTGCGGCCATATCCATGTCGGCAAGGAGGCTCCGAAAAAGTGTCCCGTCTGCCTGCATCCGCAGGCGTTTTTCGAAAATTCGCTGCGACAGATATTAACAGTTTCGGTAATAGACGAACCGGGAGTCCCTTCGGAGGCTCCCGGTTTCGTTTGCGGCAACGATTATTTCTGTTCGGGACTTTTGAGCGTAACGAGTATCAGCACGGGATTGCTGTCTTCGGAGTAGCCTTCCATTATTTTCTCCGGGATTATGTTCCGGTTGACCGGAGTGTCGCCGTAATAGAACAGGTGCGATTGAATGTCGACGATCACCCGGTCGTCCCAGGTCGATCCCGGCCGCTGTACCGTCATAATTAATTGAAAGGCAAACGGATTTTGCTTTTGAGCAGGTCGATCGGGTAGGATTCTTGTCGCTCTTTGTCGTACGGCAGCGTGATCGACGGTTCGTTTTCTTTGTTGGAGTATGGAACAGCGCATGGGTTTTCGTGTCCAGGAACGATCCGTTGAACGTCGCCCGGCACATGCCGCCGCCGCGCTTAGGCCGATTAGCAAGCCCATGCGTTTTAGAAATTTTTTTAGCAGGTTTGCGGCTCATATCGTTTTACCGTCGGTTTATAACAAATATTAGGAAAAAACAGCGGAAACAGATACCTGTTTCCGCTGTTTTTTCAGTTGTTTGGTTCGATCCGTGAGAACGGCTTATCGCTGTTTACATGGGAACATTTCCCGACCCATTGTTTCCATCGACCCAATCGGTGATGGAGTGGCTAAAAGAGATATCCTGATCTTTGATCTTCAGTGTAATGGTAGAGGTTTTCCCTGCTTCGAGCGTTACTGCGGGCGAAATTGAAACGGCCGTTGCTGAGACTTGGTCGCCGATCTTTATGTTGACCGTTGAAATGTTCTGTGCCGGGAGAATAAGCGGATTTCCGACCGCAGTGGTAGTAGCCGTGTTTATGGTCAGCGGCGAAGTCACGAAATCTTTTTCGGCGGCCGAACCGTCCGGCTGTACTTCCCCGCCGAGCGAAAGCGTGCCTTCGGTCTGTACCGAAACTGTGACGGAATTGATTTTCAGTTCGGGATTCGGAACACGTTCCGTTTCGATGTGGATAACGAGCTGGGCCATTTTGTGCACGAACGGAAGTTCAACCGCGTTTTGGCTTTTGGTTGACGCTGCGGAAGCGACCAGCAGGTCCCGTTCCCGCCGGAACGGTGACGACAGGGGCTTTGCCTGCTTCTGCCGGGGCGATCGTAAGCGTCGAGGGATGGATCGCGTAGAACTGGTACTGCGCATCGGCCGCATTCGAATAGTATTTCATTTCCGAAGCGGTTTTGTACGTTATGGCTCCGCTTCCGTCGGCGCTCAGCGTGATCCCGTCCATGAAGTTAGCGGCCTTCCAGGTAAGCGTTCCGGTGTGTTCTACGGCATACGCTACAAAATCTTCGTTGTTGAACTTGTTGTCGACAACTGCTTTGCTGTCCGCTTCGGGAGTTTGGTTGACGACCGCCTCGATACTTTGGCTGAATCGGACCGGAATCGGATCGTCGGAAAGATTTCCTTTTCCGTTATCGGAATCGTCGGATGATTTCGAGCAGCTCAGCAAAGCCGTTGCAGCCAGTGCCGAAATGAATAACATTTTTTTCATAATATTTTTTAAGTCGATTAATGAGTGTTGGTTTGCCAGTGTGTTCGAATTGCGCAACAAATGTATGCAATGTTTCGCAATAAAACAGTGTAATAGCGGTAATTTTTAATAAAATATTGTATTTTTTATTTCCGTATCCGGGATGGATTTTATTTATTATTGTATTTTTGACAATAGTATATTATATAAATGAAGCGTAATCCTCCTATCGGGGATCGCGACCGGTTCCCAGGTAGGTGGGGTTCATGGTATTCGGGGAAATTTTAAAAAATAATTTAGCGGCATTTTTCATACTTATCTGATCTTTTTAATACTTTTGCAAATTGTATTTGTATAATCAACGCGGCGGAAGATCCGTCGTTTTCTGGCGTTTAAATTTTTTTGCTGGTAGAAATGACAATTGATGATTTTAATGTGTTGGTAGCCACTGAGGAACACACTCAGTTTGCACAGACTATCTGTGACGAGATGGCCGAATCCGCCAAAGCCCGCGGAACGGGTATCGCCAAACGTACGGCCGAATACGTTTCGAACAAATGCGTCAGGGGAAAGCGGTGATCGCATTCCATAAAGACGGGACATGGGCCGGTTTCAGCTACATCGAATCGTGGGGACACGGCGACTATGTGGCCAATTCGGGATTGATTATCAACCCGAAGTTCCGAAAGCTGGGGTTGGCCAAGGCGATCAAGACCAAGACGTTTTTCCTCTCGCTGAAGATGTTTCCGGGAGCGAAGCTTTTCGGTTGACCACCGGCATGGCCGTGATGAAGATCAATTCGAGTTGGGGTTACCGCCCTGTCATTTATTCCGAGCTGACCGACGACGACCAGTTCTGGAAAGGATGCGAGAGTTGCGTGAACTATTCGATCCTGCAGAGCAAGGGACGTAAGAACTGCCTGTGCACGGCGATGCTGTTCGATCCGAAGCACGATACGGTGAAGATTCCGATCGACCAGGAACTGCTCGAACATAAGGACGAAGAAAAAAATAGCGAAAGCGGGGCCTCCGGCCCCGGGGTATACGAATTTATTGAAATAAAGCGATAAGACAGCGATGAAAAAAGTAGTATTGGCTTTCAGCGGAGGATTGGATACCTCGTACTGTGCGATTTACCTTTCGAAAGAGATGGGATTGGAAGTGCACGCCGCCTTGGCGAACACCGGCGGATTTTCGGCCGAGGAACTTGCCTCGATTGAAAAGCGAGCTTACGATCTCGGCGTAAAGAGCTACAGTGGCGCTCGACGTGACGCAGGATTATTACCAGCATGCGATCAAGTACATGATCTTCGGGAATGTGCTGAAAAACGGAACTTATCCGATTTCGGTCAGCTCCGAGCGGATCTCGCAGGCGACGGCCATTGCCAAATACGCCCGCGAAATCGGCGCCGACTACCTTTGCCACGGCAGCACCGGAGCCGGTAACGACCAGGTGCGCTTCGACATGGTGTTCAACATCATCGCTCCGGAGATCGAGGTGATCGCGCTGATCCGCGAGAAGCGTCTGAGCCGCGAGGAGGAGATCGCCTACCTGCGCGGACACAGGGGTTAACTTCGATTTCAAGAAGGCCGAATATTCGATCAACCAGGGTATCTGGGGAACGTCGGTCGGCGGCAAGGGAGACCTTACGTCGAGCGAAACGCTGCCCGAAGAGGCTTACCCGTCGCAGTTGAAAGAAACGCAGCCGCGCCGCGTGACGCTGACGTTCGAAAAGGGCGAGTTTGTAGCTCTCGACGGCAAGCGTTTCGACGACCGCATCGCCGCGATCCAGGCGTTGCAGGCGATCGCTTCGCGGTATGCGATCGGCCGCGACATGCACATCGGCGATACGATCATCGGGATCAAAGGCCGCGTCGGTTTCGAAGCCGCCGCCCCGATGGTGATTATCAAGGCGCACCACATGCTCGAAAAGCATACGCTGACCAAATGGCAGTTGTACTGGAAAGACCAGATCTCGGCCTTTTTACGGCAACTACCTGCACGAGGGACAGTATTACGATCCGGTGATGCGCGATTTCGAAGCGTTTCTCGAAAGCACGCAGCGCACGGTCAGCGGCGACGTTTACGTCGAACTGCACCCGTACCGTTTCGTATTGGTCGGCATCAAGAGCGATCACGACCTGATGAGCAACAAGTTCGGCGCTTACGGCGAGACGATGAACGATTGGACGAGCGAAGATGTCAAGGGTTTCGGTAAAATCTTCGGCAACCAGAATAAAATTTATTATAAGGTAAACGAAAAACTGAAATAGCGATGAAGTGGGTCTACCTGTTGCTGGCGATCGTTTCGAGGTTGTTGCGACGAGCGCGCTGAAATCTTCGGAGTCGTTCAGCAGGTTGTGGCCGTCGGTGCTTACGGTTGTGGGGTATGGGCGTAGCGTTCTACCTGCTGAGCCTCACGTTGCGGGAGATGCCCGTAGGGATTGCCTATGCGATATGGAGCGGCGTGGGGATCGTGTTGGTCTCGCTGGCGGCCGTCGTACTGTTCGGCCAGAAGCTCGATCTGCCGGCCCTGATCGGGATGGGACTCATCGTTGCGGGGGTAATCGTAATCAACGTTTGCTCGAAAAGCGTAGTACATTAACGTAATTTCTGAACCGATTCTTATGGTAAGAGTAGGTATTATAGGAGGTGCAGGATATACGGGTGGCGAGGCTATCCGTATTCTTTTTAAATCACCCGGATGTCGAGCTGGCGTTCGTACACAGCAACAGCAACGGCGGCAACCGTCTGAGCGACGCATATCGACCTGTTGGGCGAAACCGATATGCGTTTTACGGACCAGTTGCGTACCGACGTCGATGCGCTGATGCTGTGCGTCGGCCACGGCGATGCCCGCAAATTTTTAGAAGCCACGCCGATTCCCGATTCGGTGCGGATCATCGACCTGAGCCAGGATTTTCGGCTGCAGGCGACTGCTTCGATCGGGAACAGGCAGTTCGTGTACGGCCTGCCGGAACTGAACCGCGAAAAAGATCCGCGCGGCGCGCAACATCGCCAATCCGGGGTTTTGCGACCTGCCTGCAACTGGGCATACTGCCGTTGGCTGCGGCCGGCTGCTGACGGGCGACGTGCAGGTAACGGCCGTCACCGGTTCGACCGGCGCCGGGCAGAAACTGGCCCCGACTTCGCATTTCAGCCAGCGGGTCAACAACCTGTCGGTCTATAAGGCGTTTGAACACCAGCACCTGAACGAAATCGGCGAGAGCGTCCGTGCGCTGATGCCGTCGTTCTCTCATGCGATCAATTTCATTCCGTATCGGGGCGATTTCGCGCGCGGGATCATCGCGTCGATTTTGTAGACTGTCCGCTGTCGCTCGAAGAGGTGCAGAAGGGTCTACGGCGATTTCTATGCGGATGCCGCGCTGACGTTCGTAAGCGACCGGAACATCTATCTCAAGCAAGTGGTCAATACGGCCATGTGTGTTGTCGCTCGAGAAACACGGCGACAAGTTGTTGGTTATGAGTGCGATCGACAACTTATTGAAAGGAGCCTCCGGCCAGGCCGTGCAGAACCTGAACCTGATGTTCAGTCTGGACGAGCGTGCGGGTTGCGCTTGAAACCGGTCGCGTTTTAACGAAATTTTACGGACGGTGCAGAGGTTGCGGACTCGCCGGGGCGTTTCGGAAAAATTGTTTTACTCAAAAAATCGGAAAATATGGATTTGTTCAAAGTGTACCCCCTGTGGGATATCGATATCGTACGCGCCGAGGGCTCGTACGTCTGGGACGATAAAGGAACCCGTTATCTGGATATGTACGGCGGACATGCCGTAATTTCGATCGGGCACACGCATCCGCACTATGTGGATA
>VOFG01004191.1_pt1 | contig 22642 bp, 28 predicted proteins | sample 5384171 | NCBI WGS metagenome assembly VOFG01 (sample SAMN12384726, study PRJNA508395) | human gut metagenome | isolation source: healthy gut F | host: Homo sapiens | reverse complement strand
CCACGAATATGACATCATGGTGGGCACCCAGATGGTGGCCAAGGGCCTCGATTTTGAGGATGTGACCCTTGTGGGCGTGCTGGGCATCGACTCGCTGTTGTTTGCGCAGGGCTTCCGCGCGTATGAGAACGTGTTCAGCCTCATCACGCAGGTGGTGGGCCGCAGCGGCCGGGCCAGAGACCCGGGCTTTGCCATCATCCAGACCACCGACCCCGATAACCCGGTGCTCAACCTTGCCGCCGCGCAGGACTACGACGCCTTCTTCTGAGCAGGAAATTGCATATCGCAAGCTGGGCCTCTACCCGCCCTTCTGCGGGCTCTGCGTCATCGGCTTTGCAGGCGCAAAGGAGATCGAGGTAGCACGGGCGGCGGCGCGCTTTGCGGCCCTGCTGGGGCAGCAGGCGGCAAAACAGCCCGACCTGCCTTTGCGGGTGCTGGGCCCTACGCCGGGCAGCATCGAAAAGATCAACGACAGCTACCGCTATAAGCTCACCGTCAAGTGCCGCAACGACCGCCGCTTCCGCGACCTCGTGCGCAGCGCACTGGAAAGATACGAACAGGAAAAACTTCCGTCCAAGGCCACCGTTGCGGTGGACCTGCACTCGGACGGTGACATCTGATTTGGAGGTACCATAAATGGCAATCCGCAATATTGTAAAAAGAGGGCGATCCCATCCTGAACAAGGTCTGCCGCCCCGTCACCACCTTTGATGACCGTCTGGCTACCCTGCTGGACGACATGCACGAGACCATGATCGCCGCCGACGGCGTGGGTCTGGCCGGCCCGCAGGTGGGCATGCTGCGCCGTCTGTTCGTGGTGTGGGACACCACCGACGCGCCCGAGGAGATCCCCGAAGATTACGAATATAAGTTCATCGACTTCGTCAACCCGGAAATTCTGGCTGTATCCGAGGAAGAGGAGACCGCCTACGAGGGCTGTCTGTCCTTCCCGGGCCACAACGGCGCTGTGACCCGCCCCGTCGCGGTCAAGGTGCGCGCACAGGACCGCCACGGTGAGTGGTTCGAGCTGGAAGCTGAGAATCTGCTGGGCCGCTGCATCCAGCACGAGAACGACCATCTGGACGGCGTTACCATCATGCAGTCCAGCGAGTATTTCATGAGGATACCGAAGAGGGCAAAAAGCTGCCCGCGAAGCGAAAGGAAACAAGTAATGCGCATTTTGTTCATGGGCACGCCGGATATTGCCGCAGAGTGCCTCAAAGCCCTGTATGCCGCCGGGCATGACATCTGTGCAGTGTACACCCGGCGGGACAAGCCGGTTGGCCGCAAGCAGGTGCTGACCGCACCCCCGGTCAAGGAAGTGGCCCTTGCCCACGGCACGCCGGTGTTCCAGCCCCGCACCCTGCGGGACGGCAGCGAGGACGAGAACATCCGCGCACTGGCCCCGGAACTGATCGTGGTGGTGGCTTACGGCTGCATCCTGCCGAAGTCTGTGCTGGAAGCGCCGAAGTACGGCTGCATCAACCTGCATGTCTCCCTGCTGCCCAAGTACCGCGGCAGCGCCCCGGTGCAGTGGGCCGTGCTGAACGGCGACGCCGAGACCGGCGTTTCCATCATGCAGATGGACGAGGGGCTGGATACCGGCGACGTGCTCTGCTGTGAGAAGATCGCCATTGATCCGGAGGAGACCAGCGGCGAGCTGTTTGACCGCGTGACCGCCGTGGGTGCCCGGGTGCTGTGCGAGGTGGTGCCCGCCATCGCTGCCGGCACGCTGATTGCACAGCCGCAGGACCACGCAAACGCCTGCCTTGCCCCCATGCTCAATAAAGGAGATGGCGGAGTTCCGCCTTACCGAATCCGCCGCCCACATCCACAACTGGGTGCGCGGCATGAACCCTTGGCCCTGCGCCTGGTTTGTGACCTCCGGCGGAAAGAAGGTCAAGGTGGTGGAGTGCCGTGCCGTGGAAGCTCACGGCGAAGCGCCCGGCACCGTGCTGGCCACAAAGCCGCTCACGGTGGCTTGCGGTGAGGGGGCCGTCCAGCTGCTGCAGGTGGTGCCGGAAGGCAAAAAGCCCATGGATGGCACCTCCTTTGCGGCCGGTCTGCGCCTGAAAACGGGGGACGTCCTCTGATGGCGGCCAATCCGCGGGCGGCGGCGGTGGCGGCGCTGGTGCGGCAGGAGCAGGATGGTTTTCCAACCTTGTTCTGGATGCCGAACTCAAGCGCCAGCAGCTGGAAGGCCGCGATAAAGCTTTTGCCAGCGCCATCTTTTTACACGGTGCTGGAACACCGGGGCACGCTGGACTACATCCTGTGCCAGTTCCTGCCCAAGGGCCTTGCCAAAGCTGGATGCACCGGTGCGCGAGATCCTGCGTGCCGCGCTGGCACAGGCCCGCTATATGCAGGTGCCGGTATCGGCAGCCGTCAATGAAGCGGTCAAGCTGACCCGGAGCTTTAAAAAAATCCAGTGCATCCGGGCTGGTCAACGCTGTGCTGCGCAAGGCGTGCAGCTACGACCTGAGCACCGCAAGCTTCAAAAACGAAGTGGAGCGGCTCATGGTGCTGGGCTCTGCCGGGCGGGATGTGGCGGAATTTCTGCACAAAAACTACCCGGATGAAGCACTGGATATCCTCACCTACAAGGCCGACGGCGGCATGACCAGCCTGCGGGCGAAACCCGCTGAAAACAGTGCCGATGAGCTTTGTGCAAAGCTGCTGGCTTCCGGCGCAAAGGAAGCAAAGCCCGGCATTGTGCCCGGCAGTGTGTTGGCCCGATTCGAGGGCAGCCCCGCCGACCAGGAACTGTTCCGGCAGGGATATTACCATGTGGAGGGGCAGGCCAGCCAGCTGGCGGCGCTCTGCGTGGACGCACAGCCCGGAGAAACAGTCATCGACCTGTGCGCCGCGCCCGGCGGCAAGACCCTGCTGCTGGCCGAGGAAATGCAGAATACCGGCACGCTGTACAGCTGCGACGCGGCGGAGAACCGCGTGGGCCTGATCCGCACGGCAGTGCAGCGCATGGGACTGACCAATGTGGAAGTCCCTGTGCAACGATGCCACAAAGGTGAACCCGGCCCTGCCGCAGGCCGACCGCATTTTAGCGGATGTGCCCTGCAGCGGCCTTGGCATTCTGGCAAAAAAGCCGGATCTGCGCTACAAAAAGCTGGAACCGGCCCGCGAAGCTGAATTATTGGCCACGCAGTCGGCCATCCTCGATACGGCGGCACAGCTGCTGAAAGCGGGCGGCAGGCTGGTGTACTCCACCTGCACCATCGACCCGGCAGAAAACCAGCAGCAGATCGCGGCATTTCTGGCCCGCCACCCGGAGTTTACGGTGGTGGAGCCTGCCGCAGCGCTGCCCGCCGGGATGACGGCAGGGGAGCATGGCGCGCTTTCGGTGCCCACCCGTACCGGCATGGACGGTTTTTTCCTGTGCGCCATGCAGAAAAACGGGGAAAAGCTGCAATGAAACAGGTGGCTTGTTCGTAAAAACAATAGGAGAACACAATGGAACAAAAACGCTGTATCTCTTCCCTGACGCTGGCAGAGCTGACCGCTGAACTGAAAGCGATGGGCCAGCCGGGCTTCCGGGCAAAGCAGATCTTCCACTGGGTGCACCAGAAGCTGGTCACCGAGTTTTCTGCCATGACCGACCAGCCCAAGACCCTGCTGGCAAAGCTGGAAGAAAGCTTCTATATCGCCGCGCCCAAGATCGAGCGCAGGCAGGAAGCAAAGGACGGCACGGTAAAATATCTGCTGCGCATGGCAGACGGCAACTGCATCGAGACCGTCGTGATGCGCTACCACTACGGCAACACCGTGTGTGTGTCCACTCAGGTGGGCTGCCGCATGGGCTGCCGCTTCTGCGCGTCCACCCAGGCAGGCCGCGTGCGCAATCTGGAAGCCGGCGAGATCTGCTCTGAAATCTACACCGCCCAGAAGGATATCGGGGAGCGCATTTCCCACATCGTGCTCATGGGCATCGGGGAACCGCTGGACAACTTTGACGAAGTGATGAAGTTTCTGGAAAATATCACCTCGCCCGAGGGCGTCAACATCGGGATGCGCAACATCAGCCTTTCCACCTGCGGTCTGGTGCCCAAAGATCGACCTGCTGGCCGAGAAAAAGCTGCAGCTCACCCTTTCGGTGTCGCTGCACGCGCCCAACAACGAAATCCGCAGCGGCATGATGCCGGTGAACGACGCCTATCCCGTGGAAGTGCTGATGCAGGCCGTGCGCCGCTATCAGGATACCACCGGACGCCGGGTGAGCTTTGAATATTCCATGGTGCGCGGTGTCAATGATTCCGATGCCTGCGCCAGACAGCTGGCAAACCTGATCCGGGGCATGGGTGCCCATGTGAACCTGATCCCCATCAACCCGGTGGACGGCAGCCCGTATTCGGCTACCGATGCCGCCAACGTGCGCCGCTTTCAGCAAAAGCTGGAAAGCCTTGGCGTCAATGCTACGGTGCGCCGCCGTCCTTGGCAGCGAGATCAGCGCCGCCTGCGGCCAGCTGCGCCGGGACGAAATGAACGGGAAAGCGTAAATTAAAGGGAGAAGCCTATGAAACTTGCAGGAAAAACGGATGTCGGCAGGGTCCGGCAGGATAATCAGGACGATTATCGCGCAGGAGAACTGCCCGGCGATGCCGCATGGCTGCTGGTATGCGACGGCATGGGCGGTGCACGCGGCGGCAGGGAAGCCAGCCAGAGCGCGTGCGATGTGATCGAGCGCTGCTTTCAGGAGCAGTATGCTTCCAAGTGCCTGCCCGGCGAAGAAGGAGACCTTTTGAAAAAAAGCACTGCTCAGCGCCAACCGCTTTGTGTTCCAGAAGGCCCTGCGTGAGGAATCGCTGGCGGGCATGGGCACCACGGCTGTGTGCGCACTGGTGCGCGGCGGCAAGGTGTTCCTGTGTCATGCAGGCGACTCGCGGGCGTACCTGTACCGGGACGGCAGGCTTGCCCAGCTCACCCACGACCACTCCTATGTGCAGGAGCTGGTGGACTGCGGCACCATTACCGTGGAGGAAGCCGAGCATCACCCCCAGAAGAACATCATCACCAAGGCGCTGGGCGTGGACTACCGGCTGGAACCGGGTTCACCACCGCACCGCTGCAGAAAGGAGATATCCTGCTGCTGTGCTCGGACGCCTGACCAATGCCGTGCCCAAAGAACAGCTGGAACAGCTGCTGCGCACCGGCAGGTTCTACGATCTGCCGGATCTGCTGATCCGCACGGCCAACGAAAACGGCGGCCCGGATAACATCACCGCGCTGCTGCTGTGTGTGGAGGAGGTGCGCTGATGGACAACCTGATCGGCAAAAAGCTGGATGGTCTGTATGAGGTGCGGGAGCTGATCGGTTCCGGCGGCATGGCGAACGTCTATAAGGCGGTCATGCTGGGGCACAACGGCCCGGTGCCTGCCGGGACCGTGGTGGCGGTAAAGGTGCTGCGGCAGGAGTATATGCATGACCCGGACCTTGTGCGCCGTTTTAAAAATGAATCCAAGGCCATCTCGCTGCTGAACCACCCCAACATCGTCAAAGTGTACGATGTTTCGGTGAATGATGATCTGCAGTATATCGTGATGGAATATGTGGACGGCATGACATTGCGCGAGTACCTTAACCAGCGCGGCGGCAGGCTGACCAACCGGGAGACCGTGCATTTCATCTCCCAGATCTTAAAGGCGCTGGAACATGCCCACGCCAACGGTGTGGTGCACCGGGACATCAAACCCCAGAACATCATGCTTTTGGACAACGGCCAGCTGCGCATGATGGATTTTGGCATCGCGCGCATCTCCCGTGCCGAGAACCAGCTGCTGAGCGGCAAGGCCATGGGCAGCGTGCACTATATCAGCCCGGAGCAGGCCAAGGGCGATGAGACCGACTGCACCAGCGATATCTACTCGGTGGGCGTGATGATGTACGAGATGCTCAGCGGTCATCTGCCCTTTGATGCAGACGACATGGTGGAAGTTGCCATCAAGCAGATCTCCGATCAGCCAAAGTCTTTGCACGAGATCGCGCCGGAGGTGCCGAATGCACTGGTGGAGATCACCGAAAAGGCCATGGCAAAGCTGCCGCAGAACCGCTACGCATCCGCCCGCGAAATGCTGGATGCGCTGGACACCTACGTGCACAACCCTCCGTGATGTTCGAGTACAAGTATATTACAGAAGATGCTCCCGAAAAGGTGGTGAAACGTACCATGAACCAGAACCGTGCAAACCGTCAGGCCGAAAAGACCTGCGCCTCGCGGCAAAAAGGCCGCACCACGCAAGAAAAAGCGCACCATCTTCCTGCCGGCACTGTTCGGCATTACCATTGCATTTGCACTGGCGTGCCTTGCGCTGTGCTGGATGATCCTGAACGATTCCTCCAACCTGATGAACAACAAAGCAGATATCACGCTGGGCGATTATATCGGCATGACGCAGGATGAGGCTGCCGCCACCGAGCAGGTGGCTTCCGGCCAGATCAGTGTGACCTGGGAGCAGGAATACAACAGCGACTATGCGGCCGGTTATATCTACAAACAGTCGCCGGTCTCCGGCCGCACCGTGCGTGAGGGCCAGGGCGTGACCCTTACCGCGAGTCTGGGCACCCAGTACGTTACCGTGCCGGACCTGACCAACTATGTGCAGGCCGACGCCGAGCAGCAGCTCAAAGAGCTGGGCGTTTCTGTGCTGGTGACACAGGCTGTGGATACCACAGTGGCATCCGGTGCCGTCATCCGCACCGACCCGGCAGCAGGCAGTCAGGTGGCAGCAGGCAGCACGGTAGTGGTCTATATCAGCCGCCCGCAGGTGGCAACCACCACCAAGGTGCCCTCGCTGACCGGCATGAGCACCGCTGATGCCCGCACCCTGCTGGTGCAGAACCATCTGGGCCTGGGCAGCCAGACCGACCAGTACAGCGACCAGCCGGTGGGCACGGTCATCGGGCAGAACCCGGCGGCGGGTTCCACCGCCAAGCTGAACGGCCGCGTGAACATCGTGGTCAGCGCAGGGCCGGAGCCTGCACCGGAACCGGAAGCCCCCAGCGACAGCACCACCGGCGGCGACTGGTGGAGCGGCCTGTTTGGCAGCAGCCTCCTCTTCTTCCAGCACCGAGACCGGCACCGAACAGGGCACAGCGGGCAGCGGCGACCCTTCCCAGAAACCGCTGACCGACTGGTGGTCCTCGCTGCTGAGCTGACGGAGGCGCACATGAAAGGATATATCACAAAGGGCATCGGCGGCTTTTACTACGTAAAAACGCCGGAAGGCATTGTGGAGTGCAAGCCCCGCGGCATCTTCCGCAAACAGAAGATCGCCCCGGTGGCAGGCGACGAAGTGACGCTGGAAACCGAGAATGGCGTTTCGGTCATTGCACGAGATTGTACCCCGAAAGAACGTCTTTGTCCGCCCCCCAATGGCAAACCTCGATCTGCTGTTTCTGGTGGCCAGCACCACCCAGCCCACCCCCAGCACGCTGGTGCTGGATAAGCTTGCCGCCATTGCGGTGGACAAGGGCGTGCAGCCGGTGATCGTGTGCACCAAGGGCGATCTGGCCGAGGCGGAATTCCTGCGCTAAGGCCTATGAAAAATCCACCCTGCCGTTCATCCGCATCGATTACGAGACCGGAGCCGGGCTGGACGAGGTCAAGCAGTGGATCACAGGCCGTCTGTGTGCGTTCTGCGGAAACTCCGGCGTGGGCAAATCCACGCTTTTGAACCATCTGCTGCCGGAAGCAGAGCGGGAGACCAGTGCCATCAGCCAGAAGCTGGGCCGAGGCCGTCACACCACCCGGGAGGTGACGATCTTTGAAGCCTTCGGGGGGCGCATTGCGGATACGCCGGGCTTTGCCAGTCTGGAAGCAAACCGCGCCGGGTTTTATCCCCAAGGAAAATCTGGAGCATGCGTTCCCGGAGTTCGGGCCTTATCTGGGCCAGTGCCAGTTCACCGGCTGCTCCCACCGCAGCGAAAAAGGCTGTGCCGTGCGCGCGGCACTGGCCGAGGGCAGGCTCTCCCAGACCCGGTACGACAGCTACTGTGCCATGTACGAGGAAGTCAAGGACGTGAAGGATTGGCAGCGCCCGAAAGTATAAAGGATAAGGAAGAGATTCATGTCACGCTGTGTGATCATTTCGGCCTGCCCGGTTTCTCCGGAGCTGGCAGAGGCCCTGCGGCCGGACGATTTTATCATTGCCTGCGATGCAGGCTACCGCAACTGCGCACCTCTGGGGCGTAGACCCATATCATCGTGGGCGACTTTTGACACCGCCCCTGCCCGGAAAAACAGGATGACGATATCATCGTTCTGCCCCATGTCAAGGACGATACCGACACCGAGTATGCCGCAAAGCTGGTCTCAGAAAAAGGGCTTTTGACGAGGTGCTGCTGCTGGGCGGCCTTGGCGGCAGACGGGTGGAACACACCCTTGCAAAACCTGTGCACCGGCCTTGGGCTGGAACAGCGCGGTGTGCGCACCACCCTGCTGGATGAGCGCAGCCGCATCACCTACGTGATGCCCGGCGAGACCCGCCGCTACCCGAAGGAGAAGTACTTCTTCTTCTCGGCCTTCCCGGCTCTTATTATGATGGAGGGCAGGGCGCAGGGCGTGTGCGAGCGCGGCTCCTACTATGAGCTGACCGATGGACCGCCAGCTACCCGCTGGGCGTCAGCAACGAGTACGCTGCCGGGTCGGACTGCATCACCATCTCCACCAAAGTATCCGGACATCATTAAACCGGTCTACCAGACTGAAAATCAGTATTCTAAGGGAGTATCCATCACGAAAAGCATTCTTTTTCCTCAGTCGAAGGGAAAGTATACGGCGATCTGTGAAGGCGATGACTATTGGTGTGATGAAAACAAACTGCAAAAGCAGGTAGATTTCTTGGAATCGCATGAGGGGTATGCGGCCTGTGTGCACAATACCCGGCTGATGGATTGCCGCACAGGCGGTTCGTGGCCGATGTATAAAGGAGAACAGGATCGTGATCTCACATTCAAGGAGGTCGTCAATTACAGTGCAGCCTGTTTCCATACGTCCTCGATTTTATGCAGGAGAGAGTGGTTCTGCATACCGGATGAACTCAGAGCAAATGGATTCGGTGATTATCCGCGTGCAGTTTATATGCGGCTGAACGGGAAGATCCGCTATTTAAAGTATATCATGTCTGTCTACCGGATGTTTACCGCCGGTTCGTGGACTGCCCGGAACCAGAACAACGCATCTAAGCAACAGCGCATTTGCAGCCAGAAAGCGAGAACGGACTTTACAGAAAAGCTCCGCCGGTACTGCCGTGAACAGGGGTTACGCCCGAATACCAGAAGGCGGTAAATGATGTGGCGAACCGTGACCAGCTGCAGCTGGCAGTTCTCCAGAAAGGCGGCAGATGCCTTTTGCATGGTCCGCAGCTGGGCATTTTTATGGGACTGTCGCTGGAAAAGAAAAATACATGTGCTGGATACGGTACGGACGGAGTTTAAGACAGAACGAAATGAAAAAAGATAAGAACATTATTCTTGACAACTTTATCTGGCGCTTTGCAGAGCGCTGCGGTGCCCAGCTTGTGACAGCCGTTGTAACGCTGCTGCTGGCCCGTATTCTGATGCCGGAAGATTACGGCAGGACGGCGCTGGTGGCGGTGTTCATCAACATTTTGCAGGTGTTCATCGACAGCGGTCTTGGTACAGCACTGATCCAGAAAAAAGATGCAGACGATCTGGATTTTTCATCGGTATTCTATTTCAATTTTGCGGTGTGTCTGGTGCTGTATGCCGGAATGTTCATTGCGGCACCTTATATTGCGGCATTCTATAAAGATCCTTCGCTGGCGCCCGTGGTTCGCGTTGCCAGCCTGACGCTGGTGTTTTCCGGTGTCAAAGGCATCCAGCAGGCCTATGTGTCCCGCAATATGCTGTTCAAACGCTTTTTCTTTGCAACGCTGGGCGGTACGCTGTTCTCCGCATTTCTGGGGCTTGGCATGGCTTATGCCGGGTTTGGCGTCTGGGCGTTGGTGGCACAGCAGCTTTCCAACACGGCCATTGATACGCTGATCCTTTGGCTCACGGTGCATTGGAGACCGAAAGCGGTCTTTTCATGGCAGCGGCTGAAAGGGCTGCTATCCTATGGCTGGAGACTGCTGGCTTCCTCCCTGTTGGATACCGTATACAATAATCTGCGCAGCCTTGTGATCGGCCGCGTTTACACATCGGCTGATCTTGCCTTTTATAATGAGGGTATGCTTGCACCGGATACGATCGCGGTCAACGTGGATTCTTCCATTGACAGCGTTCTGCTCCCGGCAATGTCTGCCGTGCAGGACGAGCCTGCGCGGGTGAAAAACATGACCCGCCGTGCCATCAAGACCTGCGTTTACGTCATTGCGCCGCTGATGATGGCGATGTTCTTCTGTGCAGAACCGCTCGTCCGGCTGGTGCTGACGGAGAAGTGGCTGCCCTGTGTACCGTATCTGCGGATTTTCTGCATCACCTACATGTTCTATCCGATCCACACGGCAAACCTGAATGCAATCAAGGCAATGGGCCGCAGCGGAGTGTATCTGAAGTTGGAGATCATCAAGAAGATCATGGGCCTGACCCTTCTCCTGCTGACCTACCACATCAGCGTGATGGCAATGGCCTACAGCCTGATCCTGAGCAGCCTGCTGAGCCAGCTCATCAATACATGGCCGAACAGAAAACTGCTGGATTACCGTTATCTGGAACAGCTGAAAGACATCCTGCCCAGCATTCTACTGGCTGTTTTCATGGGCTGCTGCATGTGGCTGGTCAATCTTGCACATCTGCCGGACATCGTAACGCTGGTCATTCAGATCCTGATCGGTGCATCGGTGTATCTGGGCGGTTCTGCACTGCTGAAGCTTGACACATTTGAGTATCTCTGGAATGTGGTGAAGCCTAAGATTCAGAGAAAACCGTGGGCTGATAATGAAGAGTGAGCGAGCGGAAAATGACGGAAAGGAAAACAGAAGTCATGACGAAAAAACTTCTTCTTCTGGGTGGTTCGGCACAGCAGGTTGTCGCGATCAAAACAGCAAAACGGCTGGGCTGTGAAACGATACTGTGCGATTTTTTGCCGGATAATCCGGGTCAATATGCTGCAGATAAGTTTTATCTTGTCAGCACCACAGATAAGGAAGCTGTTCTGGATGTGGCCAGGAAGGAACAGGTGGACGGTGTTCTGGCATACGCATCTGACCCGGCTGCCCCCACGGCAGCCTACGTGGCAGAAAAGCTTGGTTTGCCGGGTAACCCGTATAAGTCGGTGGAGATACTTTGCAATAAAGACAAGTTCCGCAGATTCCTTGCTCAAAACGGCTTTGCTGCGCCCACAGCACATAGTTATGTGACCAGAGAAGAAGCATTGACAGACAGGGCAAAGCTGAATTATCCGCTTATTATTAAGCCTGTAGATTCGTCTGGAAGCAAGGGCGCAACTGTACTGAGAACAGAGGAAGGACTTGCAGAAGCAATCGAATTTGCATTTTCTTTTTCCCGGTGCCACAGGATCGTGATAGAAGATTTTATTGAAAAGAAGCACCCTTATCTGATTGGAGGGGATGTATTCATTTCAAACGGAAAAGTGGTTCTTTGGGGATTGATGAACTGTCACCGTGACAGCAGAGTGAATCCGCTGGTTCCGGTAGGCAAGAGCTATCCGCTCAATTGGAAGCGCCGGATACGGCGAATGTAAAAGCAACCGTCGAGAGACTGGTCAATTTGCTGAAAATCGCAAATGGTTCTATGAATGTGGAACTGGTCGTAGATAAAAGCGGCCGGGTGTGGCCCATTGATATCGGCCCGCGGGCAGGCGGCAATATGATACCGGACCTTTTGGGGGATATCTTTGGTGTGGATGTTGCACAGATGTCGGTGGAAGCGGCGATGGGCAGAGAAGTTCGTGAATGCCCCCATGAGCCAAAGGGCTGCTATGCTACCTGCAATCTCCATAGTGCAAAGAATGGAATTTATAAAGGTGTCTCGTTTGCGCCGGAACTGGAACAGTATATTTACCGGAAGTGTATTTATAAAAAAGAAGGCGACAAGATAGAGTTTTTTGACAATGCAGCCAAATGTCTGGGGATCATCTTTATGAAGTTCCCGGATGAAAAGCAGATGTTTGATATGATGAACAGGATGGAGGAACTGGTTTATATCGATCTCTTGGAAAAAGATTGAACTCTGCAGAAACGACTCCACGAAAGGAAAAACCAATGAGAGAAATCGGTGGATATATTGAACTGGAAACTTTTTCGCGGCAGGATGCTTCATGAAGAAGCAACTAAGCTGAATTGCGGCAGAAATGCACTGGCATATCTGTGTGAAGCAAAGAAAATCGAAAAACTTTATCTGCCGTATTTTCTCTGCTCTTCAGTTTTGGATGTGTGCGAAAAGCTCGGTGTTCCGTTCGAGTTTTACCATGTAGACGAAACGTTTATGCCGCAGTTCCCACAAAAGCTCGGCGAGAACGAGTGGCTGTACATCGTCAATTATTACGGGCAGTTGAGCAACGAAATGTTGAAGCGCTGGAAAGACCAGTATGGCCGCATCATCGTAGACAATGCGCAGAGCTATTTCCAGCTTCCCGTGGAAGGTGTGGATACGCTTTATACCTGCCGCAAGTTTTTTTGGCGTGGCAGATGGTGCATTCCTTTATACAGACGTCCGACTGGAACGGGAACTGCAGCAGGATGAATCTTTTGAACGAATGCACTTTCTGCTGGGACGCTATGAACGCAGTGCGAACGAGTTCTATGCCGAGTATGCAGCAAACAACAAATTGTTTGCCGGGGAACCGGTCAAAATGATGTCGAAGCTGACCCAAAATCTGCTGCATGGTGTGGATTATGAGTTTGTCCGCGCACGAAGGAGTCAGAATTTTGCCGTTCTGCAAGAGCAGTTTGGCAGCGCCAACCAGCTGACTCTGGCTATTCCAGAGGGCGCTTTCATGTATCCACTCTGGATCAAAAATGGTGCCGCGGTGCGCAAAAAGCTGCAGGCAGAAAAAATTTATATCCCGACGCTCTGGCCCAATGTTTTGCGGCAACTGCCGGAAACGGCGGTGGAGTACCAGTTAGCGATGGATATCCTGCCGCTGCCGGTAGACCAGCGGTATGAAGCAGAAGAAATGAAGTATCTGGCTGGGCAGGTGCGAAAAATGCAGGGGGAATTGAAATGAAGGTTGCAATCATCGGTGCGGGGCCTATGGCGAAAATCATTGCCGAAAAGGCCCGGCAGCTTGGGGTGGAGACCTACTGCTTCGCTTGGGAACAGGGCGCTGTGGCCAAGGATGCGGTGGATCATTTTGTGGATGTCTCGATTTTTGAAAAGGATGCCATTTTGAAGATTTGCCGTGAAGAGCAGGTGAGCGGCGTTATTGCAACAACTGAACTGACAATTGCGATTGCGGCCTACATTGCAAACAAAATGGGTCTGTGTGCAAATCCCATGGAAGTCGCGCAGAACCTGACCAATAAGTTCTGGGTGCGAGAGCATAACCAGAATGCGGTGGAGTTCTGTCAGCCGCGTTACTGGCACATCACCCGCCAGGAGCAGTCCGCACAGCAAAGCATCGACCGATATCCGGTCATTGTTAAGCCGGTGGCCGAGGGAGGCAAACGGGGCATTACGGTGGTTTCAGGGCCGGAGCAGCTGGAAGCTGCAGTGAACGCGGCATTTGACGCAGACAAACGGGATGGCGGTATCCTGATCGAAGAGTATCTGGATGGCGGAAAAGAATATTCTGTGGAGGGACTCTCCTTCGAGGGAAAACATCAAATCATTCAGATCACCGAAAAGATCAGTTCCGGTCCGCCGCACTGCGTGGAGCTGGGACACAGCCAGCCAGCGGCCTTGAGCCCGGAGCTCTGGATGGCAGTGGAGCGTGCAATTGTTGAACTGTTGAACAATGTGGGTATCAAGTATGGTCCCACCCACACCGAGATCAAGATTCTGGATGGAAGAGTCTATCTCATTGAGCTCAACTCGCGCCCGGGCGGCGACCATATCGCCTACCCGCTAACCGAACTGAGTACAGGCTATGATTATATCGGGCAGATCATCTATGCAGCGGCAGGGCAGGTGCCAGCTCTGCGAGACAAAAACGAAGCCCATGAAGTACGCAGGCGTGCGCTTCATTACCAAGCAGACCGCCGAGTGGAAGCCAGTCTTTGACCACTGCGACAACAAAAAGTGGCTCTACCGCAAACATGAAGAGAGTAAGACGTTGGATGAATTGGAACACAACAACGGCTTCCACACGAATTATTTTATCTATTGTGACGATGTGATGCCGGATTTTAAGGCGGAATAAACCGGTCGGCAGATATCCGGCGCGCTGATGAGAAAGAAGGAGCTTTCATGGAGAGCAAAATCCTTGTTACCGTTCTTCCATGCCCAGCATGGAAGAATACATTGAAGAGATCCGCTCCATCTGGGACAGCCACTGGCTGACCAACATGGGCGAAAAAACACAAAGCCCTGCAGGCTGAACTGCAAAAGTACATGGGCGTGCCTGCTGTGGAGCTGCTCACCAACGGCCACATGGCGCTGGAGCTTTCTCTGCAGGCCATGAATCTGCAGGGCGAGGTCATCACCACGCCGTTCACTTTGCGTCCACCACCCACGCCATCGTGCGCAATGGACTGGAACCGGTGTTCTGTGATATCGACCCCGAGACCTACACCATGGATGTGACCCAGATCGAGCGGCTCATCACCGACCGAACCTGTGCCATCCTGCCGGTACATGTCTACGGCAATATATGCAACATCGAAGAGATCGAGCGCATCGCCCACAAGTATGGTCTGAAGGTGCTGTACGATGCCGCCCATACCTTTGGCGAGACCTATAAGGGGCAGGGCATCGGTAATTTTGGCGATGCCTCCTGCTTCAGCTTCCATGCCACCAAGGTGTTCAACACCATTGAGGGCGGTGCGGTCTGCTATCGGGACCCGGATATGGGCCGCAGGCTGTACGAGCTGAAAAACTTTGGCATTCACGGCCCGGAAGAGGTGGATGCCGTGGGCGCCAACGCCAAGATGAACGAGTTCTGTGCCGCTATGGGTCTGTGCAACCTGCGCCATGTGGATGAGGAGATTGCCAAGCGCAGGGCTGTAGTGGAGCGCTACCGTGAGCATCTGGAAGGTGTGGACGGTCTGCGCCTGAATGTGCAGCAGCCAGAGGTCAGGTCCAATTACGCCTATTTCCCGGTGGTGTTCGACGAAAATCTCTTTGGTGCCAGCCGCAATGAGGTAATGGATGCACTGGCCCAAAACGGAATAGGCGCGCGCAAGTATTTTTATCCGCTCACCAACACCTTCGAGTGCTTCCACGGTAAATACGATGTGGACGCAACGCCGGTGGCTCTGCATGTGGCAAAACGGGTGCTGACCCTGCCGCTGTATGCCGACCTTTCCATGGAGGATGTGGACCGCATCTGCAAGATCGTCTTAGAGCAGAAACTGTAATATCAATATAGGAAAAACTGTCCGCCGGGGGTCTGTGCCCGGCGGATTTTTTGTGGGGCAGGGGAGAAATACCTTGCAGAAGGGGGCTGTTTGTCCCGCCGCGAGGGCGTAAAGATCGTGAATTTCTAAACGAACTTTCGGATTTTTGCCTGCATGAGAGGAGATTTTTGTTCTTTTGTCTAAAGTATACAAGAATAAACACTAAAATCCGGCAATGCGTCCATTGAAAAAAATGAACTGATATACTAGAATATAAGTACAAGAGCGCGGCACACGGCTGCGCGGAAAATGCAAAGCAAAAAATATAAAACAGGAGGATTTTCCTATGCCTATGAAAATGGGTTGGCGCTGGTATGGCGAGGGCAACGATCCCGTCAGCCTGAGCGACATCAAGCAGATCCCCGGTGTGACCAGCATCGTCTGGGCGCTGCACGACAAAATGCCCGGTGAGATCTGGGAGATCGACGAGATCCAGAAGGTAGCCGATCAGATCCACGCTTACGGCTTTGATATGGACGTGGTCGAGTCGGTCAATGTTCACGATGACATCAAGATCGGCCTGCCCACCCGCGACAAGTATATCGAGAATTATAAGCAGTGCATCCGCAATCTGTCCAAGTTCGGCGTCAAGGTCATCTGCTACAATTTCATGCCTGTTTTCGACTGGACCCGTACGGACCTGTTCCACCCCGTGGGCGACGGCTCCACTGCACTGTTCTACGAGAAGGACAAAATCAAGGACGATTACAAGGCTATGGCCGAGTACATCATGTCCTTCACTGAGAAGTATAACATGACCTTCCCCGGCTGGGAGCCGGAGCGCATGGCAAAGCTGGACGAGCTGTTCAAGGCCTATGCCCCTGTCACCAAGGAAAAGCTGTGGGAAAACCTGAAGTACTTCCTGGAAGCACTGATGCCCACCTGCCATGAGTGCGGCATCAAAATGGCTATCCATCAGGATGATCCCCTTGGGATATCTTCGGCCTGCCCCGTCTGCTGGTGGATGCTGAGAGCATCGACCGCTTCCTGAGCATGGTGGATGATCCGTACAACTGCCTGACCCTGTGCACCGGCAGCCTGAACGCAAACCCCAACAACAACTGTGCCGAGATCGTGCGCAAGCACTGCGACCGCATTGCCTTTGGTCACATCCGCAACATCCACCACTTCCCCAACGGCGACTTCTCCGAGGCTGCTCACCGCGACTGCTGCGGCGAGACCGGCATCATCGAGGTGCTGCGTGCTTACCATGACTGCGGCTTTGAGGGTTACATCCGTCCCGACCACGGTCGTCAGCTGTGGGAGGAAGGCCCCGGCAACTGCCGTCCCGGTTACGGCAAGTATGACCGTGCTCTGGGCGTCCAGTACATGCTGGGTGTCTGGGATCTGCTGGATCGTCTGGATGAAGAGAAAAAAGAAGGGCTGATAAATATGAAGCTGTCTGAGATCAAAAACGGCAATCTGTCCGCCGAGTGGGCAGAAAAGGGCTATGAGCTGCCCAAATTCGATATCGAGGCTGTCAAGGCCAAGACCCACGCCGAACCCACCTGGGTGCACTTTGGCGCAGGCAACATCTTCCGCGCATTCCCGGCTGCCATCCTGAACGATGCGCTGAACACCGGCAAGTATGACCGCGGTGTCATCGTGGCCGAGAGCTTTGACTACGAGATCATCGACAAGGCTTATCGTCCCTACGACAATATGAGCCTGCTGGTCTGCCTGAAGTCCACCGGCGAGATCGAGAAGAAGGTGGTGGCTTCCGTTACCGAGAGCCTGAAGGCTGACTACTCCTTCGGCGAGGACTGGGCACGTCTGGTGGAGATCTTCCAGAACCCCAGCCTGCAGATGATCTCCTTCACCATCACCGAGAAGGGCTACGGCGTTGCTCCTGCTGATCTGGAGCGCGGCCTGACCCCCGTGCTGGCCATGGGCAAGGTCACTGCTCTGCTGTACGAGCGCTTCAAGGCCGGCAAGCTGCCCCTGACCGTTCAGAGCATGGATAACTGCTCCCACAACGGCGATAAGGTCAAGAATGCTGTCCACGCCTATGCTGCCAAGTGGGTGGAGCAGGGTCTGGTGCCCGCCGAGTTCCTGGCCTATGTGCAGGACGAGACCAAGATCACCTTCCCCTGGAGCATGATCGACAAGATCACCCCGCGCCCGGACGCCAAGGTCCAGAAGATGCTGGCCGACGACGGCTTTGAGGACAACTACACCATCGTCACCGAGAAGCACACCTTCACCGCTCCCTTCGTCAACGCCGAGGAGACCCAGTACCTGTGCATCGAGGATCACTACACCAATGGCCGTCCTCCGCTGGAGCTGGGCGGTGTGCTGTACTGCGACCGCGAGACGGTGGACAAGATCGAGAAGATGAAAGTCTGCACCTGCCTCAACCCCTGCACACTGCCATGTCCATCTATGGCTGCATGCTGGGCTACACCCTCATCTCCGCCGAGATGGCCGATGAAGACCTGCGTGCCTTCATCCAGAAGATCGGCTATATCGAGGCGATGCCTGTGGTCGTTGATCCCGGCGTGCTGAACCCCTATGAGTTCATCGGCGCTGTCATCAACCGCCGTCTGCCCAACCCGTTCATGCCGGACGCTCCCCAGCGCATCGCAACCGATACCTCTCAGAAGCTGGCCATCCGCTTTGGCGAGACCATCAAGGCCTACGAGGCACGCGGTCTGGACAAGAGCAACCTGATCCTGATCCCGCTGGTGCTGGCAGGCTACGCCCGCTACCTGAAGGGCATCGATGACAACGGTCAGGCCTTTGAGCCTTCCACCGATCCGCTGCTGGCTGAACTGCAGGCCATCGTTGCTCCGCTGGAGGTCAAGGAAGGCGAGCAGGACTTCAGCTGCCTGAAGAAGCTGTACAGCCGTGTTGACGTGTTCGGTGTGGATCTGTATGCCGTTGGTCTGGGCGAGAAGATCGAGGCAATGGCCAAGGAGCTGTTTGCAGGCCCCGGCGCTGTGCGCAAGACCCTGCACAAGTATACGCTTGCCCGCTGATCGGCTGACGCAATAACATAAGCTATCTTCGCACCCGCGCTGCGCTTTGCTTTGCCGCAGCGTGGGTCTTTATAAAAGTTAAAACGAACTGCTGAACGAAATGTCATCAGCAGTTCTTTTTTGCGTGCATATTTTTTGGGCTTTTAACCTTTTCTGCAGTCGTGCAGCTTTTATTTGGGCAGGATGCCGGTCCAAAACTTCCACACAAATCCCATGCGGTCGTTCAGTAAGTAAGCTTTTCTTTTTCTACGTAGAGGTACACCGCATTGTCCGTGCGGTAGGCGCAGTAAAATTGTCCCATGCGTGGCGGCTGGTGGGTTCGGGCTTGTCCTGCTGACCGTACATCCACACGGCAATGCCGGTGTCGGCCAGCTCCACACGGTAGAAGGCCCGCGGCAGGTGCATCTGTTTGATCTGCCGGGAAACGCTGCGGAAGAACGAGTAAAAGTAGCTCACCGGCAGGCCGATGCCCACAATGGCCAGCACAGCGGCCAGCAGCCCGGCACCCGGGCGCTTGCCCAGCTGCGAAAGGCAGACGGCGGCAAAAGCCAGCATGATGGCGGCAAAAACAGCGGGACGCAGCCATGCTTTGCGGTGATGGAATGCATCGAACACGGCAAAATCGCGGAAGCCCTGCTCACCCATGGTGGTGGAAACGGAGATGGTCTGGGACATAAAGTCGCCTCCTTTGTATTTACAGGCATCGTACCACAATTGCGCGGTTTAGGCAAGAGAAAAACCATGCAAACCTTGCCAATCCGGCCCAAAGCGTGGTACAATAAATCGTTACCAAACGAAAGGAGGCGGCAGGCTTTGCAGCACCGCAAGCGGCAGATCACCCTCAAGCAGCGCATGGGCTTGTGTCTGGCAGCATTTTTTGCGGCCTTTGCCATGCAGCCCACGCTCAATGGCTACCAGTCCAGAGCAGTGCAGGCAGTACAGGACGCGCAGATGGGCTGCTTCAACGCCATCAGCCGCTTTCAGGGCGGTGTGGAAAGCTCTATTTCCGTGCTGGAGAACTACCGCTGGGAGAACAGCGAGCCGGAGGAGATCATTGACCGGCTGCAGTCGGCATCTTCCACCTGCAACGCATGGCTCTGGCGCATCGGTACCAGCCTGGACAGTCTGGAAAGCGTCAGCGATGAACAGCGGGTGCTGTACAGTGCGGTGGATACCGTCTACCAGACCTACACCGGCCTGCTGGAAGAGCTGGAAAACGACCTGCTCAGCGGCAACGATGCCGCAGCTTCCCAGCTGTATTATGCAAAGGTGGTGCCCTGCGGCGATTATCTGAGCCAGTATACCCTGCAATTGCTGGAAACGGCCATTCAGGATTCCCAGACCACCTACACCACCATCTCGGCCCTGAACGAGCGCATCACCATGCTGCAGACGGTGGTGGTGGCGCTGTGCGTGGCGCTGGGCTGCGTTACCGGTTTGATGGTCATGCGTCTGCTCACGCCGGTGCAGCAGATGGTCGCAGCATCCCGCGCCATTGGCAAAAGTGAGTTCGACACCCCGGACATCCCGCTGCCCAAGCAGCCGGAGATCGCTCAGCTGGCCGGAGTCCTTCAACATCATGAAGCACTCCATGGCCCAGCAGGTGACCACCCTGCAGGAGAAAAACGAGATCGAGCGGGAGCTGCACCGCCAGAAGACCGAAGCACTGGAACTGCAGAACCGCATGGAGCGCAGTCGGCTGCAGCAGCTGCGCAGCCAGATCGACCCGCACTTTCTGTTCAACACCCTGAATGTGATCCAGCAGACCGCCGGTACCGAGACGGCCTACCGTACGCAGGCGCTCATCATGGCGCTTTCGCATCTGCTGCGCTACAGCCTGATGAGCAACGATGAACAGGTGCCGCTCTCTCGTGAGGTGCGCATCGTGGATGAATATTACTCCATCTACCATGTCCGCTTTGGTGAGCGGGTGCGTATGGAGTGGCGCATTTCTGATTCGCTGGATCTTACCGAGACCATGGTGCCGTCCTTTATTTTACAGCCCATTGTGGAAAATGCCTTCAAGCACGGCATCTGCCCCAAAGAGGAGGGGCGGTGTGGTGCGCATCCGGGTCAACCCGCTGCGTGAAAAACGACTGTTGTGCATCCGCGTGGTGGATAACGGCGTGGGCATCCAGCTGGAACAATTACGACAGCTGCGCGGGGCGCTCAGCCAGCCCGGTGAACGCTGGGAGCATATCGGCATTTATAATGTGGCGGCCCGTCTGCGTCTGCTGGACCGGAACAGCCGCCTTGGATACGGTCCCATCCGGGACGTGGTACGGCGGTGCTGCTGTACCTGCCATTGGTGGAGAATGAGGAGGAGTTTGAGGAATGATTCGTCTGTTGATCGCGGATGATGAAGCACTGGAACGGGAAACGCTGGCGGACATCGTGGCCCGCCGCTTTGAGCACGAAGTGACCATCGAGACTGCCGAGAACGGCCGCAAGGCAGCGGATACGGCGGTGCTGTGGGGCGCAGACCTGATCCTGATGGACATTGAGATGCCCGGTATGAACGGTCTGGATGCAGCCCGCGCCGTGCTGGAACAGCGCCCGGAGTGCAAGGTGATCTTTGTTACGGCCTACAGTCCTGTTCCAGTATGCCCACGAGGCCATGCATCTGGGTGCCTGCGATTATCTGCTCAAGCCGGTGAACCCGGACGAAGTGGAAGCTTCCATCCGCAAGGCCATCCGTCAGATCGAGGCGGGCCGCCGCCTTGCCGAGCTGGCTCCGGTGGAACCGGAGCCGGAAGCTGACCCGGAGAGCGATGCCGCCGAAGCAGGGGAGAACGACCGCAATGCACTGGTCATGGCCCATGTGCGCAAGTATATGGAGGATAACTATATGTTCGACCTCTCACTGGACAGTGTGAGCGAGATCCTGCATATCAGCCCGGCGTATCTTTCGGCACAGTTCAAAAAATACCAGAAGATGAACTTTCTGGACTGCCTGACCGAACTGCGCATCAACGCCGCCAAGGAGCTGCTCACCGACCCGTTCCGTTCGGCAGCAGAGGTGGCTTCCATGGTGGGCTATGAGGATTCCAGCTATTTTGCCCGCACCTTTAAAAACGCACCGGCATGACGCCTACCCAGTACCGCAGGGAGGCGGCCAAAGGCGACTCGGGAGGCCCGCCTGTGACCCGCCGTCAGATGCTCACCGCCCTGTTCGGCGCGGCGGTGCTGACCCTGCCGATGGCCGGCTGCGGCCATCAGCCGGTGCAGGAGCAACAGGGGCGGAACTGATCCTGCGCTATGCGGAGAACCAGCCGGAGGATTATCCTACTACGCAGGCGGCGCTGGCCTTTGCGGATCTTGTGGCCCAGCGCACCGATGGCCGCGTGAAAGTGCTGGTGTACAGCGGGGAGAGCTGGGCGCGGAGCAGAGCGTGATCCAGCAGATGCAGTTTGGCGGCATTGACTTCTCCCGCGTGTCCCTCAGCCAGCTGGCTGAGTATGAACCGGCGCTGAGCGTATTGCAGCTGCCGTACCTTTACACCGACGCCGACCAGATGTGGCGCGTGCTGGATGGGACCATCGGCGACGAGTTCCTCTCCACGCTGGAGTCGCTGGAGCTGACGGGACTGTCGTGGTTCGATGCCGGTGTGCGCAGCATCTACACCCGGCAGAAGGTGACAGGCCTTGCGGATCTGCAGGGCCTGACCATCCGCGTGCAGGAATCGGACATGATGAGCGAAATGATCACCGACCTCGGCGCAAAGCCGGTAAAGGTAGTGTACAGCAAGGTGTATGCCGCCCTGCACAACGGTGAGATCGATGGCGCAGAGAACAACTGGCCCAGCTACGAAGCCATGGGTCACTACGAGGTGGCACCTTACTTTTTAAAGGATGAGCATACCCGCGTGCCGGAGGTGCAGCTTGCAAGCCCTGCTGTGATGGAAAAAGCTGGCCGCACTGGACGAGCGCTACCCGGAGATCATCCGCCTGTGTGCCCGGGAGAGCGCCAAGGTGGAGCGCAGGCTCTGGGCGCAGCAGGAGGCGGAATCGGAAAGTGATCTGCGTGCAGCAGGCATTGAGGTGACAGAGCTGGACGAAGAAGAAAAAAGGCAAGGTTCCGTGCTGCTGTGCAGCCGATGTATGATCGGTTTGCCCAGCAGGGCGAATTGATCGCCCGCATCCGGCAGGCATAAGCCCCACAGCAAAGCCCGGA
>VOFG01002953.1_pt1 | contig 22658 bp, 39 predicted proteins | sample 5384171 | NCBI WGS metagenome assembly VOFG01 (sample SAMN12384726, study PRJNA508395) | human gut metagenome | isolation source: healthy gut F | host: Homo sapiens | reverse complement strand
AGATACTTTAAAAGAAGGACATATTTATAAAGTGAAAGTAAATAGATCATCGAGGTGTTATGATTTAATCGGGGTGGCTCGAAAGTGAAGAGGCTAATGAGCTTTTTAAAGTTGAGGCATCTGAAGATTGAATTCATGCTACATGATTCTGCTATGTAAGAAAAAGATTCTATCTTCTTTGCATTGAAGGACTTGTGACAGATGGTCAAATATGGATGATGCCATTTTCCAAGGCTAAAATGTATTGTCCATTCCAGAAACCATTGCATGTCGTTAATACCAGGGCATTGTCTATATTCAAGCACCGACAGTTCCTCGATGAACTCAATCGTGTGGCAGATGCTTTCCTACGATCATCCCTCTTATAAGATGACAGGTATTGGTGGCAACAGGCACAGAAGTGGCAAACGGTAGTAGCTCGTGTTGTTGCACGCTTATTGGGTCGTTATTTAAAGATGGGCTATGTGGGAAATAATGGAATAGAATATGGAGCCACTATGATGCAGATGATAAGAACAACAATTGACCCAATCTGCCTTCATCGTAATTTCTACAACATGGTTAAGGAGAATGTAAAGGCTTTACTCTTGGAAGTATCGTCTCATGGTTTAGCTTTAAAGCGTATTTGATTCTGTAAATTTAGTATTGTGGTTTTATAAACGCTTATGAAGAACATGATTTTCATGGTACGATTGATAATCTGATGGTTTCTTATGAAAAACTCTTTTAGATTTATTAAAAAGAAGGTGGTTATGCTATCTTAAATGCAGATGAAGTGCGCTTTAATCATTTCTTTCAATGAATTATAAAGATTTGCTCAGAACATGCAAAAGATTTTTAAGCTATGGTATTCATGTAAGGCAGATATTATGGCTCGTAATATTGAATATTTTATTAATCATTCAACGTTTGATATATGTATTTAAGAACCGTTTATTTCATGTAGAGGTTCCAATCATTGGTTTAATATTTCAAACACTTGCAATATTGGACAACACTCTATGCCTTAGAAATGACACACGAAGAAATAGTCAATGCGATTAAAATATATTCAGCCAGTAGAAGAGGGCGTATGGAGGTTGTGCCTGTTAACAGCCTTTCCATATTATTGTAGACTATTTAAGCATGCGCTAACTTGAAAAGTATTTAAGTTTGTACATGGTGTAAAGGGTAATGGTCATTTAATTGGCATTTGGTGCCAGGTCGTAAGATATTAAAAAAAGAAGCAAGATTGGTGCTTTGGCTAATAAGTACTGTGATTATGTCATTTTGACAGAGCAGGATGAAAGAGACGATGATATTGAAGGAATCTGAACAGATTCAAGAATAGATTGTGTATCCAATTTCTGTTATCATCACCAATCGTCGTTTTGCGATTCAGCAGGCTATTGATGCAGCCTGTGCAGGAGATATTATTCTTATCCTAGGAAAAGGTCATAGACAGTTCATGGCATCTCTGGTAGGTAAATACACCTTATCCTGGAGATAAATTCATTGCAGGAGTATGCAAAAACAGTTATATAATCAGGAATTGGAAGAAGAATTATAGATTTGAAATAAGTTATCAAATTACATGAATAAAAAGTCAAAAAGACTTGCATTATTTAAAATCATTAGTATAATCATATTCGAATTTAGCGGTAAAGGGGAAAGTTCAATGGCAAAGACAGTAGTAAGAGAAAATGAATCTTTAGATGATGCTTTACGTCGTTTTAAGAGACAAGTTTCTAGAACAGGAACCCTTGCTGAAGCTCGTAAAAGAGAATCTATGTTAAACCTGGTTTAAAGAGAAAATGAAATCCAGAAGCAGCTAGAAAGAACCAGAAGAAACGTCGTAGATAAGATTTATTTTAGAAGAGTCATCTGACTCTTCTTTTTCAATGAAAAGGATGATTTTATGGAAAAGTAATTCAGTTGAATGGATACAGTTTAGATGCCATGCAATTGTTATGTGTCCGCATGATGAAAAATATCGCATTATTAGAAGATGAGTTTGAAAATGCAATCAAATGTACGTGGTACAGATATTTATTTTGATCATAGTGATCCAGTACTAGAAAAAGTAATTCATGTACTTCTCAAACTGACTAAGAAAAGATGTACGTATTTCTAAAAGAGATGTTGTATATGCTATTAAATTAGGACGCAATGGAAAACTTGATGAAATGGATTCACTTTTGATATTCATATTGCGCGCATACAAGCCATGGTAAGATCATCTATCCTAAGACTATGGGTCAATTAGAATATTATCATGCCTTAAGGATCATGATGTTGTATTTGCGATTGGTCCAGCTGAACTGGTAAAACATATTTATCTGTTGTATTTGCTGTACAGGCATTAAAGAATCATGAAGTACAGAAAATCATTTTTAACTAGACCTGCTGTAGAAGCAGGAGAGAACCTTGATTCCTTCCAGGGGACTTAAAAGAGAAGATTGATCCTTATCTAAGACCTCTTTATGATGCACTTTATGATATGTTAGGTGCAGAAAATACAGAAAAACTGATTGAAAAGGGTATTATTGAAATTGCACCACTTGCTTATATGCGTGGTCGTACATTAGAAGATGCTTATGTTATTCTAGATGAAGCGCAAAATACAACAGACAATCAGATGAAGATGTTCTTAACACGTCTTGCTTCAATTCTAAAATGTATTACAGGGGATATTACACAGATTGACTTACCTAAACAGACAACAAATGGCTTAAAGCACGCCATGAAGATCTTAGAGGGTGTTAAAGGAATTTCTTTTGTTTACTTTAACAGCGCTCGATGTTGTTCGTCATCCAGTTGTTGTCTAGAATTATTGAAAATACGATATGAACAAATAAGACTGATGGGTTTCTGATCAGTCTTTATAATATTTCAGTATTTCTTATGAGCCGTAGGAATTGTGATTTCCTCCTGCTCTTTATTTGTATAGAAGTTTATTGAATGTTTATTCGCTCTAAATATATAAACATGCATATACCATGTACGATGGGTGAACACATGCTTAAAATCCTTTAAATGAGATAATACTAATTCTATGTCATAATCTTCTTTAAATGCTTTCCTATAAAAGAATAAGGACTCTCTACCTCATATTGTGGGAGTAAATACATATTTTCTAGTAAACCATTTTATTTTTAATAAGCATGACTTCATCTTCATAAACAACTATACCTGTAATATAAGAGATACTCTTCTTATTTACTTTCTTGATGTTGATAGGAAGAACTTCCTGCTTATTTGTTGAATAAGCCCCGACAATGACCTTTGAAGTGACACTCTTCACAATGAGGATGAACAGGGAGACAGATTGCATTCGCAAAATCCATAATACCTTGATTAATTTGAGCTGAATCATAACCAACGACGAGCTTGTTTCCTATCTCCGTAATTTTCTTTACAGTCTTGTTTGAGGCAATATTATCCTCTATCGCATATAATCTGCTCAATACTCTTAATGCATTCCCATCCACTGCAATATAAGGTTTATGATAGGCAAAACTCATAATAGCACTTGCGGTATAGGGGCCTACACCAACAAGTGAGAGAATATCTTTCATAATCCTTAGGAAAGTGATTCTCAATCATCTGTGCGCCTATGAAGATGTAATGCGCGACGATAATAGCCTAATCCCTCCCAGTATTTATAGACTTCTTCTATTGAGGCATCAGATAGGGTTTAACATCTGAAATCTTTCTATAAAGCGATTGTAATAGGGAATCACTGCAGTGACGGTAGTCTGCTGCAGCATGATTTCACTCACCCATATCTTATAAGGGTCGTCTATATCTCTAAAAAGGGAGAACACGTTTATTCTCTTTGTACCAGTTTATTAATTCTTCTTGTATATTCATTTAAATCACCATGAGTCATTATATATTATAGGTGTATTTTTGTCTTCAAATATGCTAGAATATAAATACAAACTAATTCTTATTAGGAGGTCAATAGTATGAAACTGATAATTGCGATTGTGAATAAGATGATAGTTCAACTGTTCAGAGTGCTTTAACTGAAGGTGGTTTCTTTGTGACTAAATTAGCCACTTCCAGAGGTTTCTTGAAGAAGGGGAAATACAACATTTTTCGTAGAACAAATGATGATAAGGTAGATGGCGCTATTGAAATCATTAAAGCAAATGCCAAGAAGCGTGTCGAAAAAGAACCTACAGTTCCACCTACAGAAATGGTGAATTCTTTACACCAATCATGGTAGATGTACTTGTTGGTGGTGCTACAGTATTTGTAGTTGATGTTGATCGATTCGAGAAAATCTAATAATTGAGAAAAAAGGATGGTCAAACCATCCTTTTTACTTTAATATAGTCAACAGGTGATTAATATGAATGAAAATTTTGAATATAAGATTGCGACTAGAGAGGATATTGACGCAATTGTGCAGTTTTTCTTGCAAAAGACTATTATGAAACATCAAGGGCTTTAAAAGACCCATGTAAGATGATTTTTCTTGCATATAGTGGAGAAGTGATTGTAGGCATACTTGAACTACTTGATTTGTCTAATATTTCTTTTGTTTATGTATCTGAAGATTATCAGGATACACTTGTACAGGAAGAACTTCTTGAACTAGCAGAAAGATTTGTGACAAAAGAATTAACTGCTTATACAGATGAAGAACATCTTTCTTTCTTTAAACAGCATGATTATGTAGTAGATGTAGAATCAAATGGTCGTTATTTATTGAAGAAGACTATTCCAGTGCTTCCTCGTTTTAGTGATTATGATCAGTATTAGAATTTATAGAAGCACAAAAGGACCGTGTTTATTCTTTAACGAACTTTAAGAACTTCATGTATGACTTCTATGATCCACAGACTAAGTTGACTTGTGTTCATATTGGTGGGACAAATGGAAAAGGTTCTACAACAAACTATACAAAAGAAGTTCTTAAATGTGCCGGCTATAAAGTAGGGACATTTACATCTCCAGCTTTAGTGAATCGTTTAGATATTATTCGAGTGGATGATGAACCTATTGATGAAACAACTGTTGTAAGATATGCCAATCGTTATATGGATGACTGGATGGCATATGAGCTTTCTAAGTTTGAAATAGAAGTGTTTATTGCGGTGATGTACTTTTATTGAACAGGGTGTCGATATTGCCTTGTTTGAAGTAGGTCTAGGCGGTACACTCGATGCGACAAATATCATTTCACCAATACTTTCTGTTAATACAAATATCGGTTTTAGATAGTCAGTTTGAAGTACATGAATTACTTTTTCTAGTACTGAATCGCTGTAATCGAAATAAATATCTGTACCGTACGTGATTGCATTTTCAAACTCATCTTCTAATAATGCGATATTTTTCATCATACGAGACCACATAACAATTGCATAGCATCTAAACTGTATCCATTCAACTGAATTACTTTTCCATAAAATCATCCTTTCATTGAAAAAGAAGAGTCAGATGACTCTTCTAAAATAAATCTTATCTACGACGTTTCTTCTGGTTCTTTCCTAGCTGCTTCTGATTTCATTTTTTCTCTTTAAACCGGAGTTTAACATAAATTCTCTTTTACGAGCTTCAACAAGGGTTCCTGTTCTAAAACTTATCTCTTAAAACGACGTAAAAGCATCATCTAAAGATTCATTTTCTCTTACTACTGTCTTTGCCATTGAACTTTCCCCCTTTACCGCTAAATTCGAATATGATTATACTATTGATTTTTTAAATAATGCAAGTCTTTTTTGACTTTTATTCATGTAATTTGATAACTTATTTCAAATCTATAATTCTTCTTCCAATTCACTCATTATATAACTGTTTTGCATACTCCTGTGCAATGAATTTATCTCCAGGATAAGGTGTGTTAATACCAGAGATGTCATGAACTGTTCATGACCTTTTCCTTTATAAGAATAAGCATCTCCTGCACAGGCTGCATCAATAGCCTGCTGAATCGCAAACGACGATTGGTGATGATAACAGAAATGGATCTACAATCTGTTCTTGAATCTCACAGATTCCTTCAATATCATCGTCTCTTTTCATCCTGCTCTGTCAAAATGACATAATCACAGTACTTATTGGCCAAAGCACCAATCTTGCTTCTTTTATGAATATCTTTACGACCTGGTGCACCAAATACCGCAATTAAATGACCATTACCCCACACCATGTACAAACTTAAATACTTCTTCAAAGTTATGTGCATGCTGGCAATAGTCTACAATAATATGGAAAGGCTGTTTAACAGGTACAACCTCCATACGCCCTTCTACTGGCTGAATATATTTAATCGCATTGACTATTTCTTCGGTGTCATTTCTAAGGCATAGAGTGTTGTCAATATTGCAAGTGTGTTTGAAAATATTAAAGGCGCAATGATTGGAACCTCTACATGAAATAAACGGTTCTTAATACATATATCAAACGTTGAATGATCAATAAAATATTCAATATTACGAGCCATAATATCTGCCTTATGATGAATACCATAGCTTAAAAAATCTTTGCATGTTCTGACAAATCTTTATAATTCATTGAAAGAAAATGATTAAAGCGCACTTCATCTGCATTTAAGATAGCATAACCACCTTCTTTTTAATAATCTAAAGAGTTTTTCATAAGAAACCATCAGATTATCAATCGTACCATGAAAATCCATGTGTTCTTCATAAGCGTTTGTAAAAACCACAATACTGAAATTTACAGAATCAACACGCTTTAAAGCTAAACCATGAGACGATACTTCAAGAGTAAAGCCTTTTACATTCTCCTTAACCATGTTGTAGAAATTACGATGAAGGCAGATTGGGTCGTGTTGTTCCTGTCATCTGCATCATAGTGGCTCCATATTCTATTCCATTATTTCCCACATAGCCCATCTTTAAATAACGACCTAATAAGCGTGCAACAACACGAGCTACTACCGTTTTGCCACTTGTGCCTGTTACACCAATACCTGTCATCTTATAAGAGGGGATGATCATAGAAAAATCTGCCACACGATTGAGTTCATCGAGAACGTCGGTACTTTGAATATAGACAATATTCTGGTAATAACGACGCAATGGTTTAGAATGGACAATACATTTAGCCCCTTGGAAAATAGCATCATCCACATATTTATGACCATCTGTCACAAGTCCTTCAATACAAAAGAAGATAGAATCTTTTCTTACATAACGAGAATCGCTATGTATAGATTCAATCTTCAAATCACTTTCAACTTTAAAAGCTCATTAAGCCTCTTCACTAGAAACCACCCCGATTAAATCATAACCTCGATGATCTGTTACTTTCACTTTATAAATATGTCCTTCTTTAAAGAAGTATCTGCCACAAGAACCTTTAAGTAATTAGATGCATGACCAACCATATAGCCATCTTTTTTTCTTCTTCAATCAATACTTCTAGTTCCTTATTCATTTCAGATAATGCGAATTCTGTTTTTAATTCATCAGATAACTTTAATAGTCTTCTAACACGGTCTTTCTTAACATCACCTGGGACTGACTTGGCATACGGTCTGCAGGTGTGCCTTTTCTTCTTGAATAAGGGGAAAACATGCACTGATTAAAATGAAGCTTCTTGATCCAGTTATATGTATCTACAAAGTCTTCTTCTGTTTCTCCTGGGAATCCTACAATAACATCTGTTGTAATAGAGATTCCTGGTAATGCTTCCTTTAATTCAAAATATTTCTTTTCAAATTCAGCTGTATTATAATGTCTTGCCATTCTTCTTAGAATAGAATCTGTACCAGACTGAATTGGAATATGAAGATGATCAACAATAATAGGACTCTTTTCCAATAAGTTCGATAATCTCATCACTGACTGACTCATTTCAATAGAAGAAATACGTAATCTCTTCAATCCCTTTAATCTTAGTTGTCAAATCTACCAATAAGTCATAAAAAGAATAATTCTAAATCCACACCATAACCTGCTGTATGAATACCAGTTAATACGATTTTCTACAAATCCTCTGTCTACTAATTCGAGCCTGTCTTAATACATCTTCCTTAGGACGAGAACGTACGCCTCCACGTGCATAAGGAATAATACAATATGTACAGAAGTTATTACAGCCATCTTGAATTTTCAAGAAAGCTCTTGTTTTATTTTCAAATGCATGAATACTTAAGTCTTCAAAACGAGACACCTTCATAACATTTTCAATTTTTTAACTATCTGTTTATGTGTGCTCTTATATTCTTCTACTAAAGTCCACAATAGATGCACGATGCTGTGTTCCTAGCACAACAGAAACACCTTCAATTCCTGTGATTTCTTCACTGCAACCTGTGAATAACAGCCCACAACGCAGATGACTGCTTGGGGTTTTGTACGATGTGCCTTACGGATCATCTGTCTTGATTTAGAGTCTCCTGTATTTGTGACTGTACAAGTATTAATAACATATACATCTGCAGGAGATTCAGAAGTCGATTGTTTCATATCCTCTCTTTTGAATATTTCTAACATCGCCTCTGATTCATAGCTGTTTTACTTTACAGCCTAATGTATGAAAAGCAACTGTTGCCATTGTCTCACTTCACTTTCTTATTTAATTTTCTTATATGTATGATCACTAATCAACTGATGTATCATGCATGTATTCAATGAACTGTGTATATTCACCACGTTCATAATAACCAACTAATTCTTTTCGCATCTTCGATAGACACCTTATTAGAATGACGATTTTCATCACCTATGACCATACGGCAGATTAATGAGAAATCTTCTTTCACAAATAAATAGATTGTCCCCAATTCTTCATAATAGTAGGCAATATGGGATTCATTTTCATAAATCTTTTCTAAACTTGAAAAAAGGTGTATCTAATAAAATAGGTCCATAATATCTATAAGCGGTATCTAATGTGATTTTCTGACTTTACAAATTCAGCATGCTGCTTCAATAAGAGAATCTGATAATCGTTGATATACCACCCATTAATATCAGGAGAATAGACAGGAATATAAATATCTCTTGAACTTTCTTCATCATAAAAATGAGGGAGCGTTTCTAAAACATTCTTGAGATCATTGTTGAACATCTTTCGTTTTTCTTCATAAGTGATATATTCAAACATATCATAATGACCTGCCGCAAAAAGATCATAAGACCCTTCAATGGCATCTCTACCTTCTAATGAACGTAGGACAATTTCCATATTGAATAAATCAATTTCAGATTTGATTTTTAAAACGAATATCCATTGATTCTAATTCTTTTATGTTCTTCACAATAATGATACAACTTTGTCTTAGTATACTTTGTATCCCTGCTGTATTTATTAATGACTGCAATAAAGTTCATATTAATCCCCCAATTCTCTTCTATACCCAATAACACTTAACATATATAAAGGTGCTGTTTCACTTCTAATATACGATTCCCAATAGAACATGGCACAACACCCATTGCCTGCATCTTTTTCTACTTCCAAGATCAAAACCTCCTTCAGGTCCTACAATAATAGTAATAGAAGTATGAAGTGCATCAAATGCTTTCGATGAAAGCATGATGTTCACCATTCTTGCTTTCTTCTTCATATGCCACAACATTAACTTCAGATAAATAATCTTCAAGCTGTGATAATTGAATAGGAGGCGTAATTTCGGGAACAATCTGTCTATGACATTGTTCACTTGCTTCCCGAGCAACATAGAACAAAAACGCTCTTTTTCTTATTAAAACGTGTTTCATCCATCTTCACAATACTTCAGAAGCACGTAATGGAACAACACATTAACAACACTAGTTCTGTTGCTTTTTGAATCACAAATTCAAATTTATCACTCTTAGGTAACCCATAGACTAGAGTCACTTCAACATCCAATTCATTATTTTCCCTGGTTCTTCCTTAATCTGTAATAAGCCCTGTTTTAAGTCTATGATTTCACACAAACATACATGCTTATCTTCATCAATGCAAAAAACATGTTCGCCTTTTTCCATGCGCATAACCTTAGTCATATGCTTATACATAGAATCATCAGCAATAATAATATCATTTTGTCTATAATTGTTTTTAATAAAATATCTCTGCATAGTCATCTCTCCTCTAGCATTCTAACATTTTTATGAAACATTGAAAAGACAATAGAAAAAAGAAGATAGAGGGGGTTCTATCTTTCTTTTACACTTTATGATTCTCTCGCAACAAATCCATTATCATAATCAATGATTACATGACTATTGGCATGAATTGAACCTTTGATAATTTCTCTTGCAAGCATTGTCTCAATATGAGACTGGATATAACGTTTGATTGACGAGCACCAAATGTTGCATCAAATGCATCCTGTGCAATTCTATTTTCAGCCGCATCAGTGACTTCTAGAGTAATCTTCTTTTCTTCTAGACGGCCTTCAAGTTCATGAATAAACTTATCAATGATCTTATAAACAACACTTGAATCAAGTGAGTTGAACATAACGATTTCATCAATACGGTTTAAGAATTCAGTTTGAAGTGCATCTTTAATTCATTATCCACTTCTTTACGTGTTTCTTCATTATTACCCTGCAACAAGTACTGAGAACCGATATTAGAAGTCATAATGATAATTGTATTCTTGAAGCTAACTACATTACCTTTTAGAATCTGTTAAACGACCATCATCTAGAATCTGTAATAGGATATTGAAGACATCTGATGGGCTTTTTCAATTTCATCTAATAAAACAATACTATATGGAGCACGTCTAACTGCTCTCAGTTAACTGTCCACCTTCTTCATAACCTCATATCCTGGAGGAGCACCTAATAAACGAGACACTATATTTCTCCATATTTCACTCATATCGATACGTACAATATTCTTTTCGCTATCAAAGAGCTGTTCTGCTAAAGTTTTCGCTACTTCTGTCTTACCTACACCAGTAGGACCTTAGGAACAAGAATGAACCAATTGGTCGGTTTTCATCATTGATACCAGCACGGCTTCTAAGTATTGCATCAGTGACCTTAGTAATTGCTTCATCTGACCAATAACTCTCTTCTTCATAATATCTTCAAGATGTAATAGTTTTCTTTTTCTGATTCCATTAGCTTAGAAACTTAAATATTTGTCCAATTTAGAGATAACTTCAGAAATAGTATCTACAGTTATTCTTCCTGTAAAAGAGCATCATCATTTCTTTGTATTCATAGTTCTTATTTCTTTTATTAATAGCTGGTATAGTCTGTGGCCTGATCTTAGAAGCTTCCTTCTGTAGATTACCCTGAGATTCAAATTGTGCCATCTGTGTTTCAAGACGAACCTTCTGATTCTTTTTTAAGTCCTTGATATGATCCACCCTTTGAGACTTTTTCACAGTTTCCACTGTTCAGTTAAGCCAGAAATCTTTTCATTTAATGAAGCAATCTTCTCTTTGATTTCTTCGAGTCTCTTTTCATTGTCTTCTGTTGAATCTTCTTTTTCAATAGAAATTCTTTCCATCTCTAGACGATTCTTATCGTGTAATGTATCTAATTCTTCTGGCATAGAAATCGAATTTCCATACGTACTAGGCTTATGCCTCATCAATTAAATCAATGGCTTTATCTGGCAAGAAACGATGGAGTAATATAACGATCACTCATATGAGCCGCTGCGATAATCCGCACTATCCCGACCTGGAATCTGAACAATGATGAGATTCCAAAATGGTTCGCTAAACCTCTTTAGAATCGCAATAGTAATATCAATAATAGGGTTCCTGTACCAATACTTTCTGGAAAAACGTCTTTCTAAGGCTGCATCCTTTTCAATATACTGGCGATATTCATCAGTATGTAGTTGCACCAATACAATGTAGTTCACCACGGGCTAACATTGGTTTTAATAAGTTAGCCGCATCCATAGCACCATCTGTCTTACCTGCACCAACTAACTGATGGATTTCATCAATAAACATAATGATTTGTCCTTCAGACTTTTACTAATTTCATTTAAAACAGCTTTTAATCTTTCTTCAAATTCACCACGATATTTGTAATAATCATGCCACAAGTGAACCTAAATCAAGTCAAATAAAGTTTTATCTTTAATGTTTCTGTACATCGTTCTTAACTTATACGCTGGCAAAGTCCTTTCTACAATTGCAGTCTTACCTACACCTGGTTCACCAATTAAAATTTGATTTATTTTGTCTATGGATATATCTGAATCATCGTCTGATTTCTATCACGTCCAACAATCGATCAATCTTTGTCATCTTTTAACACATCTTTTAACAAAGCATCACGTCCATATTTTTCTTAATACTTCATAATTATTTTCGCTCTTGGGAGTATCCAATTTCATGTCTCCCTCTCATTTCCTTAATGATTTTCTTAACACCACTTTCTTATCTAGATGATAACGAGATACGAAGTTTCGATAAAGGTACCTTATGAATTAAATAGTGCGAGAATAAGATGTTCTACACTCATATAGTCATCTTTATACTCTGTCTTAATTTTTCCGCATTCGCAATCCAGCTTATTCAAATCATAACTTAAGCGTAATCTGATCCTGTGGACCTGTCCTTACACTGGTTTCTTATTTATCTCAGCATTGAGTGTATCCTGTACTTCTGGTATAGAAATATTGAGTTTTGTAAGCACTCTATAGAAAATAATCAACTATCTTCTAATAATGCATACATGAGATGTTCAACATCTACAATCTGCTGATTAGATAAAGGCCTGCGCCGCACGTCCAAAATGCTTCCTGCATGGCTTCTGTCCATTTTCACTATTCATCGCAATCACTCCTTTTAGCACTTTTCTTTCTCTTGTGCTAATGCTAGTATATCACTTTTTTAGCACTGTCAAGAGGCGTGTGCACTATTTTGTTGAGATTTTTGTGACTTGTTGTGACTACTAATTGAAAGTAATTACAGTCTTAAAGCATTTTGTTTTGCCAGTCTACAATTCCCAATAACCAGTCTCTTGCATTTATACGTCGAATTCTTCATATTGTTCTTCTGGTTCTTCATCCATTGTTAAGATAATCTTCGGATAATGATCTCAGTATTGCTTGTAATGGTCTTAATTCTCTCAAAAGTGTATTATCATTCGTACAGTCAGTGCTACCTGAAATATACTGTTCCTTTTATTCTGTGCTACAAAATCGACTTCATATGAATCGATTTTTTCCAACATACACATCATATCCTCGACGCAACAATTCCAAATAGACTATATTTTCCAGAACATGTCCTGCATCTGCCTGCCTTGAACCTAAAAAGCATATACCTCATTCCAATATCAACTATATAATATTTTTCAAGAGTCTTTAAATATTGTTTTCCTTTATATTATAACGTTTTGCCTGATATATAATATAGCTCTCGCTAAAAAGCCTCCAGATATTTTTCCACCGTTTTGGTATCAATTTTTTCGCCCTTCTGAGGTCATCGTATCTGCAATTTTTTTGAGGACAATGGATTTCCTATATTATCAAACACAAATCTTAAGACACTCTTAAGCATCATGGTATCTGTGATTCTTTTCCTATTTATAATATCCTTCACAACAATCGTATTATAGATTCCTTCCAGATAATCTCTAATCTCATCTGGCTGATTTTAATTCCAATGTAAACGGAAATGAACTATTCTGCAAATACTCAGCATATTTAATTCCTCTGTCATTCATGCTACCAGTACTTTCCATATATTCCTTAAAAAGACAACGGCAACATTTCAATCTGAATATATCTTCCTGAAATCATAGTCGCAATCTCACTGGACAACATATATGCATTAGAACCAGTCACATAAATATCTATGTTTTTTTTAATATAAAGACTGTCCAGCACTTTCGGAAAATCTTTTACATTCTGAATTTCATCAAGAAAAAATATATGTCATTTTCCCATTAATCAAACGTTCCTTTAAATATTTATATAATTTTCTGTAATCTGTCAGTTCTTCATAATCAAGCATCTTCAAAATTAATAGAAATAATCTGTTCTTCCTCAACCCCATGTTCTTTTAAATAATTGCGATAAATTTCCAGAAGCATAGATTTTCCACAACGTCGTACACCTGTAACAATTTTAATCAACTGCTTATCTTTCCATGCAATCAGTTTTTCTAAATATTCTTTTTTTCTATAATCATAATAATGCTACCTTCGTTTTTTACTTTAATTATATTCCAAAAACAGCAAAGTATTCAATAGTTTTAGGATTACAATCCAAAAACTATTGATTTTCATATCTTTTGGGAACAAAAGTTGACTTGATAGCTGTTTCTGTGTGAATCAATATTATTCGTCTCCATATAGACAATATATCCGGCATAGCGGTCAAGGACAGCCTGTATTGCTATGGAGTCTCCCTCATATGCCTTTATAATCGTATCATAGTGTTGAGCATCACTTTATTTACTACTAAAAGACACATAATTATTCAAATTAAATGAAAAGGCATTACAGATATGAACTCTTTCTATTCACATTATTTGTAATGCCTTTTTATGTTTTGTGTGTAAAAAGAAAAGGGAAGGAAACATCCAAAACCACTCTTCAAACATTTCTGTCCCTAACAGCGAGACTTACGATAATTTATTTTTCAATATCTTCCATAGAAATCAGTTCCTGTGATACATCCACCTGAGAGAAGCGAAGACCATGATCCTCGTACTCAAATTCTCCTCTCTGATTATCAATCGGATCGATGCGGAGCCATTTTTCTCTGGCATGAATTCTTTTGGATTTCAGAGTTGGCTGGCATACGGAAAATGTCCAGATTACCAAAGTAATAGTTCCAACGCTCTTTGTCTCCTTCACGCCATGCACTTCCACCAAAGGAAGAGTCTGCAAATACCCATCCATAAGGTGCTACATAGAATTGTGCCCAATCATGGCATCCTGTATAATACTTCGTTGCATATAGACCTGACTGCCAACGTGCTGGAATTCCAGACATGCGGCAAAGTGTGATGAATAGTAGTGCTTGTACACCACAATCACCTTTCAGATTGATTGCACAGTATTCTGAATACACTCAATTGTAAAATATACTCTCTCATGAAAGAATACATAACTTTTGTTGTCACAAAATCATAGAATCGACGTGCCAAAATAATTGATTTGTCTCATCTCCTGCAAGCTCATCTCTTAGTTCTCTTAAGTAAGGAGTGAATACGATATGTGGTGCCTGCTCTTCCAGACAGAAATCTGGCTGTTCTTTAGACACCTTGGCAGGATCTAACTCGACATAATTGACATGGTAGTCAAATGAATAATCAACCATAAACTCCCCGATTTTCTTTCAGTTCAGTTTCAAAATATACTGTTCTCTGTGGTGCATCAGCAGATGCTATATATGTAATTTCTGGACTGGATGCATGAATCTCTACATGAGAAACCTGCTCATATACCTTTGGAATTGGAAGATGTACACGAACCTTTCGTCCTACCTCTTCAAATTCTTTCTTAACTTTATTGTTGAACGTATACGAGTATGTACAGTTCTTCCACCATGTTCCTTCATGTAATGTATATTTTCGTTCAGTAGCTTCTGATTCAGGTTGTTTTCTTTGTTATTCTCTGGATTTTCTACAATAACACGCTTGGCAAAGTCTGGACGTGTCTTAATTAGATTTTCATAGAATCGACGCTGAAAAATGTACCTCGCCGTCCACATAAATCCAATCGGCTGCACCGATTTCTTTTAAATGATCTAACTCTTCTTTTTTGAAATCACGCAAATGGCTCTTCATGATTTCCAATGCTTCATCATAAGTAAATGGATATTCATTTCCACCCATAACACCAATGACTTTCTGTTCGATTTCCAGACGTTTTCTAAGTGCCTGTGGAATATCCTTTTCTTCTAGAAAATAATGAATCATTTCTGGGCTCCAGCATAATCACCATAAATTTTTAATTTCAGAATGTCCTCTGGAAGCGGAACATTCATAAAAGATAAATCCCGATACATGAGTTATACCTCCTCGCATACTAATTTATATTACTGTTCGTTTTCAAAACCTATGAACTACGCTGACTTGAATAGCATATCTGTTAATTTAAAGACTGCCTCCATATTTGCACAAAAGTGATGTTATTTGCTGCTGCAGTAAGGATGGCTGCTAAGTAATCCCCAGATCACTCTCAATCCATAATTTATTCCTGAAGTCACTAAAATCAATATCATGCACAAAGTAGAATAATCCTATTCCTCACCTACTGACAATTGAGTATGATAGATATAATGCTTTCGCAAATTCCGTCTGACTCATAAGCTTTGTTTTCGAACTTCTTTTATATATTTCAAAAACTCATCTGCAATCTTTTTTCAAAATATAGTAAAAATTATAGCATGTATGCAAATAACTTGCTGTATTTTATAATACATTTTCTCGTTCTCTAATGATATCCTCGAAGAAACATCATCTATCGCCTTATTACGATGTTTAGTGCACATGATAGGCTGATAATACAATAAGACCACAGAATGGTTGTTATCATTCAATTGTGTAATATCTATTACCTTTTTTTGATTATATATAATACTATTTGACAATAAAGGCAAAAAGTGCATGACCCACTATCAGTAATATAGCCATGCACTTGTAACAAAATTGTTTATACCTTATAGTTAGAACTCTTTCGTTTCCACAAGAATAGTCAAGAATCTTATTTAATCTCTATAACCATTACTCTTTTTGATGATGTTTCTACAAGTTCTGACTCTATGTCTTTGTTTTCTATGAGTACTGCGTGAACTACTCTGGAATGGTTGATGGGATTTAATGTCTAACTAACATTTTACCACTTGCATGTACTGGATGTTCTCCTTTAGATGTAAGAACAGGTATATGTCCATTAATAATATGAGACGTTCTGAGTAAAGTCCAAAATCATGAAAAATCATATTATAGATCCTTTCTTCTTCATAGAATAAATAATAAGGATTACGATGTTCTTTCCATGTGGATTCATCTTATACGTAATACGTTCAAACGTCTTAATATTTCTATCTAACAAAAAGTATACTCTTGTTTAAAAAGTTATTACTAGTTAACATATTGTAAAGAAAATAACATACATTTCTATTTTAGGATAAGTTCATTATACGTTTTCTTTCTTCATCAATCATATTTGTTAAAGAAGTTGAATCTATTTCAATATTATTGACAGCAGCTGATTGATCAGCAAACGCATTAAAGACATTTGTCTTTCGTGTAAGTATATCGGTAATTCTTTCATCAATCGTATCATTACATAACAAGCGATAAACCAATACATTTCTTGATTGTCCCATACGATAAGCTCTTGAAATAGCCCGACTTTCAATAGAAGGCTTAATTTGAGGTTCACAGATGATGACTACACTGGCAGACTGAATATTTAGCCCTAGTGCCACCTGCCATAATTTGTGACAGTAGTACACTACCTGCAGGAGCCGATTCAAACTCATCAATGATTTCCTGACGATGTTTAGGAGAAACAGAACCATTAATAATTTCTGTACATTGATTGCCTAATAGTTTTGAAATCTTTCTTATCGTATCTAGATAGAATGAGAATACAATGACTTTTCTTTCTTCTTCTTTCGCTTCTTGAATAATTTCCAACATTCTACATGCTTTACTTGAGTCGTGAAGATCATCTACTCTCAAAGATACGACGTATCTCATGATGATTATGACCTCCTTTACTTAAAGAATCATAATATTTACACTGTTCTTCATATCCCATTTCACACCATTCTTCATTTTCTAGTAGTTCTGGTAATTCAGAAAGTACATCTTCACGCTTTCTACGATAATAAACAGGTGCGATTGTTTCTCTAAATAGTGGTGCAAATGGCATCATCTTCATATTATTGATTTTCTTTGCGATATCGGGTTGAAGAATAGTAATTAAACGAATCATTTTATCAATATTATTTTCTAAAAAGCTGTCCCTGTCATAAATAGAAGTCTATCTGCATGTTCACATAAACGCTTTGTATTAATTGTGCGTTTTGCATCTGGATTTTTAATATAGTGCGCTTCATCTACAACCACTAGTCCACATTTTAATGACTTAGGTAATTCAAATACTGATGTCGTTTCATAGGTTGTCACTGCAATACCACCACTATTAATCCAATCTTTCATTCCCGAAGTTCTAGTGCTTCCATGAACCTTTATAGCTTGAATATCACAGAATTTCTCAATTTCTCGACACCAGTTGATTAGAACACTTGCAGGACATACTACAATAAAATGTGTTTCTCCTTGATTTCTTAAAGCCACCATTGTCGCGATAGCCCTGAATAGTTTTTTTACCTAGACCCATTTCATCACCTAGAAGTACTTTTTCTTTGATGAAGAATATAGTTCACACCAAACCTCTGATAACGACGCAAGTTACAATGAAGCCCACCCAGAGAATAATCTTCAGTCTGGATTTCTTCCACAATATCTTCCGGTAAACCATATACATCATTTGACCCACCTATAAGTTCTGGAATAATCTCTTCTAGAAGTGTATTGAAACTAATAGGATTCTTTGTGAACTCATTCCAGGCATAAGTATCTGATATACTATCATGTAAATATTGATAATCATTTTCTATTTTATCAATGTTCTCTTCAAAACCATTTGATAATACATTTTGTAAATAATCATAACTTTCTATAGCTGCATTTTTTCCATCTGATGATGTAAATAGCCATCTAAAGAATCCTTTCATGGCTTTCGGGTTATCTAATGCTTCTTCTCTTTTTGTATGTTTTCTTCATATATTTTATCAAATTCTATACATTGGTTATTATTGGTTTTTAGTTTCAAAGTATTTAAGATAATTTCTGTTGTCTCAGATGTTTTATGATCAACACTTAGCTTTAGTTTAATTTCATCTTTAGTCGCTTCTAACGTTCCCGATACTATATTTTAACAAGATGTGCTTTTTTCTTCACTAATCCCTTTAATTTTAGAAAGAGAATAGACAGAAGCGTAATAGACATCCGCATAACTATTATAACCATGCGTTCTTAACAATTTAACACGTATCCCTTTCTTACCACGGTTTAATTCTTCGACAGGAATACCTTCCAGCACCTCTATTGATTCATTTTTAAATATTCCTGTGATGCTTGCACAATATTTTTCTGGTATTTCTTGCTTCTCTTTTCATACTTATTTCTATTCTTCTCAATTTGATTAAAAACGAGATAACACATCTCTTGCATCCGCAAAAGAAAACTTTCTTTCTAGCTTCATATTTACTTCCTTTTCCTCCAACAAAAAAGAATCTATTCAGACTCTCCCTTATTCATCATTGAACGTATCTTCTGCATACGTTCATCTAATTTAGCACTTTCTACTGAACAGTCATAAAGTTCCTGAGCAATAAGTTTTGCTTCATCTTCGTGAATATTCTTCTTATAGCGTAATTTATGTTCCAAACTTGCCCAGAAATCCATCGCAATAGTACGAAGCTGTACTTCTACATAAACATACTTCTTTGTCTTCTGTAAGAAGATTGGTACCTGTACAATTATGTAAACTACGATAACCACTAGGTTTAGGATTTTTAATATAATCCTTCATCTCAATCAAAGTAATATCATCCTGTCTTAAGAAGCTATCTGCAAGTTCATAAATATCTTCAGAAATGAACAAACAACTCTGACTCCTGCAATATCTCTTATATTTTCTTCTAATGATTCCATAGTCATCGGAATATTCTTTCGTCTTACTTTTCTCGCAATACTATCATATGATTTAATACGCGACTTGATGCTTTCAATAGATTACCATCATATTCTAAAGAATATTCCTGATCTAATACTCTGAATTTTGTTTCTATCTCCATTACCGCACAACGATAATAAGACATTAATAAATCAAATGGTTTCTTATTCTTATCTAATAAATCTAAGAATTCATCAGAAAGAATACTCTGTCTCATGAATTCTTCTCTTTTTTTTGTTCAATGATTTTAAATCCACTTCTTTTATATCTTCTAGATTTCTCATATATTCATCCTTCTTTCAATCTCTATCATTATAATCTATTTCTATGAAAAAAGAACTGAGAAACCTCAGTTCATATGTTCAAGTGCTTTCTTGAATTGTTTTCTAAACAACAATACTGTAAATGTAATCGCAAAAAGATGCGCCACTGGTTCAGCTAAGTAGACAGCCATTGTCTTATCCACAAGTAATGCAGGCATAATATAAATAAATGGAATTAAGAGAATGAATTTTCTAGTTACTGCCACTATTACAGAAACTTTCGCATTACCTAAAGCCACAAATGTCATCTGACAGGCAATCTGAATTCCAAATAATCCTACAACTGCCATATAGATTCTAAGTGCTTTAGTAGTAAAAAGAGTGAGAGTTCTTGTGCATTTGTAAAGAGTCCTACAAACATCTGTGGGAAGATCTGAATCAAAATCCAATTGCCATTGAAAGATAAGGAAACCTTAAGTAATAATTTAAATGTCTTTTGAACACGTTCTTTATTCTTAGCCCCATAGTTGTAACTGATAATAGGCTGTGCCCCTGTCCTAATCCTGTAAAGGAAGCATCGCAAACTGCATAACACTAGTCAATATAGTCATTGCGCCTACTGCTATATCTCCTCCATATTTTTAATAAAGAAGAATTAAACAGACACTGAATGACACTCTCACTTGATTGCATCACAAAGGTAGAAAGACCTAAAAGCAAGGCAGGGTAAGATGACTGAGTTATCTAAAGATAAGTTTTCTTTTTTTATTTTAAGTTTTGTTTTTTTTGCCAAACAGGAAGCGAAGAACATAAAGACATGAACATCCCTGTGAGATGATTGTCGCAAGAGCCGCACCTTTGACACCTAGATTGAATCCAAAGATCGAAATAGGATCGAGGATGACATTACATAATGCCCAATTACAACAGAAATCATCCCATTCTTCGCAAACCCCTGGGCCGTAATAAACATATTCATCCCCAGTGTTAATTGGACAAAAAGCGTTCCTATCGCATATATATTCATATAATCTACTGCATAAGAGATTGTATTACCACTTGCACCAAACGCAAGTAGGAAGGTACGATTTCCAAAAAGAATAGAATAAGTGTTAATACAATAGAGACAATAATCTGTGTAATAAAACAGTTTCCTAAAATCTTTTCTGCATGATCGACGTGATTTCCCTGTCCCATATAAATAGAAGCACGTGGTGCCCCCACCATTGCCTACTAGAGGCAAAGGCTGTCACAATCATAATAAGAGGCATACAGACACCAACTCCTGTTAAAGCAAGTGCACCAGTATGGGGAATATGACCAATAAACATACGGTCTACAATATTGTAAAAAGCATGTTGATTAATTGTGCTATGACTGTAGGTAAAAACGCAAGTTGTCTTAATAGTTTACCTACTGGTTCAGTCGCAAGAAAGTCTTTATTTTCTGCCATATTATCCTCCTATTCTTTGTGATTCAATAAAGATGAGATCTTCACTATTTTCTATTGTCAAAAATACCATGACATTGATTAGAGATACATAATAGATCGTGAGGTTCTAATGTATAACCATCAAGTGGATAATCACAATTCTTTAATGTGAGAATACAAGTCTTTTCAGTAAAGCAAGAGAAGTATTTATACTCAGTGCAGTCTATCTGATGTATTCCTTTAGGCAGCAAATAGATTCTATTGATATCATCGTAGAGTGTAATCTTAATATCCGGATGCTGTCTTAAATAAATGAGTACTCCTAGAAAATGATCAATACGTCCACCAATGACACCATAAAGATACATTTCATCATAACCTCTATTAAGTGCTTCGCTAATGGCTAGTTCTGTATCTGTTTCATCCTTGTGTGTAGGAAAGCTCAAAACTTCTAGCCCCTCAAGGTATTCTTTATGTTCTAGAGAATCAAAGTCTCCAATTGCGAATAATGGTTTAATAAATTGACGGTGCAGATGTTCCAAACCACCATCAACCACAATATAAGGGATGTCTTTATTAAAGACATTCCCATTATTCATCTTGCGTATAAGCCTATTTTCATTTGAGTGAATCAATAGCTTCCTGTCTATTTTCTGCCTTGAAGACATAGCTTCCAGCCACAAGAACATCTGACCCAGCTCCACGGCGGCATAGGTTGGCTGTATTTTCATTGATACCACCATCTACTTCAATAAGATAGTGTCTATCATTTCTGATTTCTTTTAATTCAGTAATCTTATCTAAGGCTGAAGGATTGAATGACTGACCTCCAAATCCTGGTTCAACACTCATTACAAGAACCATATCTAAATCATCTAGGAATGGTTTAATAAAGCTTCTACATCAGTTCCTGGTTTAATAGAGATAGAAGCAAGACATCCTGCATCATGAATACGCTGAATAAGGACACGTGCTTCCTGCACGTGATACAGCTTCAATATGGAATGTAATGAGATCTGCACCTGCATTGATGAATTCATCTAAATACTGACCAGGATCGAGTAATCATTAAATGAACATCAATAAATAAATCAGTGACAGCACGAACATTACTCAAGATACTATAACCAAATGAAATATTTGGTACAAAGTGTCCATCCATGACATCATAATGAATCCATGACTTTCCTCCATCATAGATTGTATCAATATCTTCTTTAAGATGCGCAAAATCAGCGGATAATACTGAAGGTGCAATTTTAACCATATCGTTTATCTTTCCTTTCTTTTTACCTGCTTTAATAACTGCAGA
>VOFG01003983.1_pt1 | contig 22670 bp, 42 predicted proteins | sample 5384171 | NCBI WGS metagenome assembly VOFG01 (sample SAMN12384726, study PRJNA508395) | human gut metagenome | isolation source: healthy gut F | host: Homo sapiens | reverse complement strand
TACTTTCGATATAGACGCAAAACGGTATCGTTCATGTTTCCGCTAAGGATAAGGGTACAGGCAAGGAACAGAACATTACTATTACTTCTTCAACAAATATGTCCAAGGAAGACATTGACAAGGCTGTCAAGGACGCTGAAATGTTTGCCGAAGAAGACAAAAAGAGAAGAGAAGAAGTTGATACAAAGAACAATGCTGAAAAACTTTGTATTCCAGTGCGAAAAGGCTCTTAACGATTTCGGCGACAAGGTAACTGCTGAAGACAAAGCTCCTATCGAAGCTAAATGCAATGAACTTAAAGAAGCATTAAAAGGCAATGACATTGCAGATCTCAAGGCTAAGCATGATGAACTTCAGTGAAGGTATTCGGCGAACTGGCAACTAAGGTTTACCAGAATGCAAGTCCTGAAGAACAGGCAGCTGCACAGCAGGCGGCAGCAGAAGCCAGCAGGTGCGGCAGGAAATACGTCAAATGACGACGGCGTTGTAGACGCTGACTACACAGAAGCTTAAAAATACTAGCTGTGAGGGCGGATAAATTTGTCCGCCCGAAAGCTGTTTATACTGATTGTAAAATAGTATAAAAGCACAGACAGAAAGAGGTGCGGTCAGTTATGGCTGATGAAAGAGATTATTATGAGGTGCTGGGGGTCAGAAAGGTGCGTCTGATGACGAAATAAAGAAAGCCTTTAAGAAAATGGCAAGAAAATATCACCCCTGACCTTCACCCAACGATAAAGAATGCGAAGAAAAATTCAAGGAATTAAACAAAGCTTATGAAGTACTTTCCGATCCGGAAAAACGTCAGAGATACGATCAGTTCGGTCATGCGGGAGTTGACCCCAACTTCGGCAGCGGAGGATTTTCCGGAGGCTTCAACGGAGGCGGTTTCGGCGGCGGAGATATTTTTGAAGACCTGTTCAGCGGTATTTTCGGCGGAGGAGGCGGTATGAGATCTTCGGCACGCTCCAATGCCAACGCTCCCAGAAGAGGTCAGGATATCAACGCCAACATAAATATAAGCTTTATGGAAGCCTGTGAAGGCAAAAACATGACGTTAAAATAAATAAAATGGAAAAGTGCAGCGAGTGCAACGGTACAGGCGCTGCGGCAGGTTCTTTCTCCGCAAACATGTCCGGATTGTAACGGTTCAGGTACTGTTAAAGTCACCAGAGAACTCCATTCGGTATGATCTCCTCTTCAAAAAACATGCTCACGCTGCGGAGGAAAAGGAACGATCATTTCAAATCCGTGCAAAAAAGTGCGGCGGTACTGCAAGGGTAAGAGTTTCAAAAACTATAAATGTGGATATTCCGGCAGGTATAGACGACGGTCAGATTTTGAGAGTCGGAGGACAGGGCGACAACGGTTTGAACGGCGGCCCGTCCGGCGACCTGAATGTTGTGGTTTCTGTAAGACCTCACCCGCTGTTTGTCAGAAACGGTTCCGATATTCACTGCGAAATCCCCTATTACTTATACTCAGGCAGTTCTGGGCGACGAGATTACCGTACCTACTATTGACGGAAACGTTAAATACAATATAGCCGAGGGAACACAAACAGGCACTGTATTCCGTCTAAGAGGAAAAGGCGTTAAAAAACTCAGACGAAGCGACAGAGGCGATCAGTACGTCAAGGTCAATATTGAAGTTCCAAAAATCTTAACAAAAAGCAAAAGGATCTTCTGCGTGAATATGAAGCATCTATGTCTGAAAGCGAAACAGAAAATCATTATGAAAAAAGAAAATCCTTTTGATAAACTTAAAGAAAATTTAATCAGTAATGTCAAAGCAGACACTTTCGGTGTCTGCTTTTATGCTATAGACAGACTATAAATTTACATGAATACGACAAAGTTTAATGCTGATAATATTACAAAACAGAAACATATCATTATTATTATTGACTTTTTTATCGTACTATTGTGTATAATACAGTCATTACATAAAGACAAAAAGGGAGAGCATTTAAATGAATAAAAAAGAAAATTATAATTGCTGCCGTGTCGGCAGCGGCAGCAGTTGCCGTTGCAGTATCGGGAATTGCAATTTGGAAATTAAGCTCTGATAACCAATCAGGAGAAAAAAGGTTTTTGTAAGTCCCGTTGCAGATATAAACACAGTAAATATGATCTCATTAGGCGGGGGACTGCTTTTCAGGCGTAATCGAATCGCAGAAAAAGCCTTGATGTAAAATACGATACCTCCAAAACAATAAAAGAAATACTTGTTAATGAAGGCGACGAGAGGTTTCAGAAGGTACAGAGCTTTTACCTATGACGTTGAAGCTATGGAACTGGAATTGGAACAGGGCGAGCTTGAAATTGAAAAATTCAATAACGATATAGATTCTATGCAAAAAACAGATCACGCAGCTTGAAAGCGACAAAAAACGCCTCAAGCGACGATAAATTTTTCATATTCCGCTCAGATCCAAACTCTGAAACCGACATTTCAAAAAGCAGAATACGATAAAAAGTTAAAAATTCAGAGCTTGAAAAACTGAAAAATTCCATAAAAAATTCTACTGTTAAGTCAGAAATGTCAGGAACAGTAAAAAAGTAAATTCCCCGAATTCCGGTAACAGCAATCCGAAGATATGTACGGAGAAAATACCGATGCAGACGTTGTAATGACTATTATTGCAAGCGGTGATTTCAGAGTAAAGGAACTGTCAACGAACAGAATATGATGGCGATAAGTGCCGATATGCCCATGATCATACGTTCAAGGACAGACGAAACGGTAACATGGAACGGAACAGTCACTGAAATAGGCTCAGAACCTATTCAGGACAACAGCGGAGTAATGTACAGCGGAGATTCAGACGAAATGAGCACATCTTCAAAATATCCGTTTTACGTATCGCTGGACAGCAATGAAGGTCTTATGCTGGGTCAGCATGTTATTATTGAACCTGACTACGGACAATCCGGTATGGAAGAAAAAACAGGAGTATGGATTTATGAGGATTATATCGTCACAGACGACGACGGTAAAACCTTTGTCTGGACTGCCGGAAAAAGGACAGGCTTGAGAAAAATACGTTGAAATCGGAGAAAAGACGAAAATTACGGAGACTGCCAAATAGTTTCCGGTCTTACTGACGACGACAGCATCGCTTATCCTGCCGAAGATTATGAGGAAGGTATGCCGACTACCACCGATCCTGGATGAAATAACCCCCGGACGATGAAAAACCAGATGAAAAAAATTGATTTGTCCAGACAGTATAGACGGTGAAGACGGCGGGATTTTTAGATGAAAACGGCGATATTGTTCCTCAAATAGATGATAACGAAAATTCTGAAGACATTATTGACGGAGAAAACGGTGAACTTCTTCCTGAATCCGAAGATCTCGACGACGCCGGTATTGTTCCGGCTGAATAGGAGGTTTTTTTATGGTAATTGATTTAAAGGAAATCTGCAAGGATTATATTCAGGGAAAAAGAAGCTGTACCGGTACTGAAAAATGTAAACCTTTCTGTTGACAGCGGAGAATACCTTATTATTATGGGGCCCTCCGGCTCGGGCAAATCTACGCTTATGAACATAATCGGCTGCCTTGACAGGCAGACCTCCGGCAATTTTATATTTGACGGCAGCGATATTTCAGTCTGCAAAGATAAGGAGCTTTCTGAAATAAGAAACAAAAAATCGGATTCGTTTTTCAGATTTTAATCTGCTGCCCAGACAGTCAGCAGTGGAGAAGCGTTGGTAAAAGTCGGACTGGAAGAAAGAATGAATTTTAAGCCCACTCAGCTTTCCGGCGGACAAAAACAGCGTGTTGCAATCGCAAGGGCAATGGTCAATTCCCCGCTCTTCTCCTTTGCAGATGAACCTACAGGCGCTCTGGATACAAAATCCGGCGAACAGGTAATGGAAATCTTTGAGAATTTAAACAGCGAAGGCGTTACAATAGTGATGATAACACACGAAAAGGAAATTGCCGAACATGCCAAGCGGATCATGTATATCCGTGACGGCGAACTATCCGAATCGTCCGGAGGTGATTCTCTGTGAAAAAATAATTATAGCCGCCGTATGCGCTGCAGTTATACTCGGCGGAACCTTCGGCGCATATAAAATAAACGAATCAAGAAAGTCGAAAAAAGCCGTAGCCAAGGTTACCCGGTTTCATTAATGACTGATTCCTACTGGGGCGACCAACTGGAGCTTTCCGGCGTGATCACCTCCGGAAACGTTCAGAAGGTTATGCTTGACAATCAAAAGCTTGTTGACGAAGTACTCGTTAAGGAAGGCGATACAGTCAAAAAAGGCGATCCCCTTATGAAATATGACATGACTGCCCTTGAGCTTGACGCCGCACAAAAAAAAACGCAGTATCAATGGCTGAAGTAAATATAAAAACCGCCAAAAAAGAACTTACAAAACTTAAAAATCTGAAACCCTCCGAATTAATGCCGACAGAACCTGAGCCTACAGATCCTCCGGAACCTGTAATTCCCGAAAAGCCGTCCGTCAACAGGCTTGCTACTGTGGAAAACTCATCTATGGCGGTAACAGGCGACGGCAGTGCACAAAATCCTCTCGTCTTTATCTGCTCCGCTGAAACAGTGGTAAAAAAGCGTATTTACAGACAATGATGCAGAATCAGACCTACAGCGTATTCAGAGTTTACGATGATTCAAATACGGCTATTTTACCAATGGACAGTTTTCGGCGGATATATAAAAGAAACACCCACAGAAGATTGGTGCGTAGGCGAAAGCGTTACCTTAAACAACGACGGAGGTATCTCCCTTGAATTCAACGCTAAAATTTACGGCAGCTTTAAAGTGCTGGCAGAAGAGGCGGCTGAAGATATCTATTATGATAATTATGAAGATTCCGTGTATACAGGATTTCATATAGACCCTAATTCTGACGATTATGCGTATTCAAGGGCAGAGATTGCCAAAATGATCACTGAAAAGGAATCGGAAATAAAATCCTTGAACTGGAAAAAAAGTCTGCGGAACTGGCTTTCAAAACAGCCCAAGCACAAAAGAAAGCGGAAGCATAATAAGTACAATGGACGGTCATGTTTCGTCTGTAGGCGATCTTGATAATCTTGAAGCAGGCACGCCTTTTATAGTAGTTGAAGGACAAAGCGGTCTCAGCGTTACAGGCTATGTAGGCGAAATGAATCTTGACAAAGTTGCTGTTGGTTCTTTTATCAATGTTATGTCATGGGAAACAGGTGAATCGGCACAGGCAGAGGTTACGGAAATCAACATGACGCCGGTTTCATACAGTTCCCAGAACTGGAATGAAAATCCAAACAGCAGTACCTATGAATTTACTGCTGAAATAACCGATGACACTTCAATGTCCACAGATATGGGAATAAGCATTACAATTCCGGCGCAAAGCGAAGAGTCCGGAATGTTTATACCAAAGGTTTACGTACGCGAAGAGGACGGAAACTATTATGTTATGAAAGCTGATGAAAATAATCGGCTGAAAAAACAGTATGTAAAAACGGGAAGAATAATATACGGCAGTCAGATAGAAATAAAATCCGGATTAAGTGAAAACGACAAAATCTGCTTCCCTTACGGTAAAAACATCAAAGAGGGAATAAAAACAAAAGATAGCGACGAAGTTTTATGGTAAGGAGATACGCTGTATGTTTGAAAATATAATTTTATCATTTAAAGGAATCCTCTCTCATAAGGTGCGTTCGTTTCTTACCATGCTGGGCATCATTATCGGTATAGCTGCAATTATAGCAATCGTATCAACTATAAAGGGTACTAACGAACAGATAAAAAACAATCTTATCGGTGCGGGAAACAATACTGTAAAAGTTGCGCTTTATAAGGGCGAAGGGGAAACGGATCTGCAATATGAAAGCGTTCCGGAAGGAGTTCCCGTTATTTCCGATGAAATAAAAAAACAACTGGAAGATTCTAAAAATATAGAATCTGTTTCACTTTACCGCCAGCGCACTTATATGGAATCCCTGTACTATATGAATACCGCTCTTAACGGCGGAAGCGTTCTGGGTATTGACGAGGATTATTTCAATACCGCAGGATACAGAATAAAATCCGGTAAGGGATTCGGTAAAAGAGAATTTACGGGAAATCATAAAACAGCCGTGATTGATACCACTGCCGCTACGAGTCTGTTCGGCAGCGTTGATCCGGTAGGAAAAATAATTGATATAAGCGGAGAACCGTTTATTATCATCGGCGTCGCTGTGCAAAGCAGTAAGTTTGAACCGGTTATCAACAATTACGAGGATTACCAGCTTTACAATCAGGAAACCTCCAGCGGACAGGTTTTTATACCAATTAATACATGGCCTGTAATTTTTAAATATGACGAGCCCCAGAACTGTATTGTTCAGGCCGCTGATACGGACAGCATGACCAAAGCCGGTAAAGAAGCCACGGATATTTTAAACGGTATGCTTTCAGTATCCGAGGACAGCGGTATAAAATACAAAAGCGAAGACCAGCTTGAAAGAGCAAAGTCCTTACAAAAACTCAGTGATTCCACAAATACGCTGGTTATCTGTATTGCAGGTATTTCTCTGCTAGTAGGCGGTATAGGTGTTATGAATATAATGCTCGTATCCGTTACAGAGCGTACAAGAGAGATCGGACTCAAAAAGGCTCTTGGCGCCAGAAAAAAGTTATACTGGGACAGTTTCTTACAGAAGCCGCCGTATTGACAAGCATAGGCGGACTTATCGGAATAGCAGCGGGAATTATTCTGGCTCAGCTGATATCAAAATTTGCAGACGTTCCGGTTGCAATAAGCGGCATTTCCATTGCTGTTTCAGTAATCTTTTCTATGGCTGTGGGAATCGTTTTCGGTCTGATACCATCCGTTAAGGCTGCGAATCTTGATCCGATTGATGCTCTTCAGATATGAATAATTTTGTAAAATTACAATAATACTTGAAAAAGTGAAAATAATGCTATAATAAAAAACAAAAACCATGGAGAAATAATATGAAAAAGTTAAGAAATATAATTCTGACATTATCAGTACTGTCACTTTCAGTTTCACTATACGGCTGCGCTGACAAAAACGCCGGCTCTTCCGACAGCAAAATAATCTTATACGATGATTCAAATTCTTATGTAAATCCCTAATGACAAATTTTCGGAAACTAATACTCCGGCTGAAATTACCGAAGGAAAAATGGGCGTTAAAACTGCATTTAAAGACTGTGAAATAAACCTGACAAAGATTGTATTTATCAACGATATAAATACGGATAGTTCCAGCTGTTATGCGGCTATATTTGAAATTACCAATAAGGGCAGCGAAGAAATGAACGTATCAGCACTGAGTGATTTCACGGTTCCAGGCTGATGGGGCAAAAACTTACTATGGTTCTTCTGTTGAAGCTGAAGCAGCAGTGCCGTACGTATTGCCTGACATACAAAAGTATTTCAACAACAATTAAAGCGGGAGAAACCGCTGAAGGATACATTTCAATACAAATTCCTTCAAGTTGGAAAAATCTTTTTAAAATATCATATGTACCAAGTCAAGACAACGAAAGCAGAGACGCTGTGGTCTATAATGTAACTACCGATATGGTCACTGAACAATAAGATAAAACCGAACTTTTTCAGTTCCGGTTTTTAGGGTTTTAGATTGACATTTTTATTTAAAACAGTATCATTATAATTAGATCATATAATAAACGGAGAAGAAAATGAAAAATTACTTTTTTACAGCTTTTAACAGCATGAAAAAATGGATTCCTCAAATGTTCGGAGGCTTTTTAAATGGATAATATTATCTCTTATTACAGGTAATGGCGGTAGGCTTTATTTCTTCGGCATTTCATATAGGACTGGAAAAATGCGCTGATATAAGAAAGGAACAGCCCTATATTATTCCCTGCTTCCGTTGCGACTGCTTATCGTAAGTATTTACAAGCTGCTGAAGCTTACTCATGACAAGGGGCAATAAAATATGGTCTTTGATAGCGGTCAGGACGGAAGCGGCATGACCTGAAAAAATACTCGAGTGGTCTTACCGGTTGGATTCTTGACGCATCTACCGGCGGTTCTCGTCGACGTGAAGGAGGCTGCCTCCAGATAGGCGGCAGTGTCGGCTCAGCTTGGTATCTGGTTCAAGCTGAATGAACAGGATCACAGACTTATTACTATGTGCGGTATGAGTGCCGGATTTTCTGCTCTTTCGGAACTCCTGCTGCCGCTGCATTTTTCTCCATGGAGGTTATCAGCGTAGGGATTATGCATTATTCCGCTATTATTCCCTGTTCCGCTGCGGCTCTTTATCGGATTTTAAAATTTCATCTTACTTCGGTGTATCGCCGTCAGTAATGAACGTTAAAATTGACTCGCTTAATTGGGAGATTTACTTAAAAGCTTCATTTATAGCAATTCTATGCGGACTTCTCAGTATTGTTTTCGTTTGTTCTGAAAAACTCCGCAAGAATTTACAGATATTTTATAAGAAACCCATATCTGCGTATTTTTATCGGAGGACTTTTTAGTAGTAGTTCTGACATTTATATGCGGCACTTATGATTATAACGGTGCAGGAAGCGAAGTTATAGCACAAGCATTTGAAACTAGAGCGCTTTTCAGCAGTTCATCCTGAAACTTTTTATTTACTGCTTTACTCTGGGCGCAGGCTTTAAAGGAGGAGAAATACTGCCGGTATTTTTTGTAGGCTCAACCTTCGGAAGCTTTATTGCTCCATTACTGGGTCTGACTGCTTCTGGGTGCGGCTATAGGTCTTTTCGTGCCTTTTTCTGCGGAGTAACAAACTGTCCGGTTACGGCGCTTGTTTCTTTGCATTGAACTTTTGAGTAAAAACACTTCCGATATGTCTTATCACTTGTGCAATAGCATACATGTTCTCAGGTTATGCCGGTCTTTACAGCGAACAGAAAATTCTTTATTCCAAGCTTGAACCTAAATTTATTGATAAAAAGGTAGGTAAAAAATAAAACCTGACAGTTTCGCCAGAATTTTATGTGCAAAATAACAATACCAATAATGCAAATATGTTTATAATCACAATTGACAAATTTTATCATCGGATATATAATAAATTTATACAATATGATAATTCGTTAAAATTATTTGCCGCAGAAAATGCGGCGGAACGGAGAAGCCTATGATGCTCAAAAATTTTTTTCCTGCTTTTATGGCGGCAGCTATCGCAGCAGCAGGACTGATAACGGGAAATTACTCCTATATCAGTATTGATTCCGCAGCGGCAGATTCATATCTTTCTGCTCCTGCAAGTACTGACGTGTTGAAAGAATCTGCTTACGTTACATGGACTCCGGTAAGCGGTGCAGACGGCTATAATGTATACTGCAAACCCATAGGCGGAAGCTATGTGCAGCTTGATTCCATGCTTATAAGACAGTACAGCGGATATTTCAGAGCGGACGCTGTAGGATTGAAACCGGGCAGCTATGTTATGAAGGTTGTACCGACAGCAGACGGCAAGGAGGATACCTCAAAAGCCGTTGAATCAGACGCTATAACCGTTGGCAGCTATGACAGAAGCGGTTTTGCATTTTCAAAAAATTCGCCAAACGGCGGTACAGGCGTCGGCGCTTACAATGACGACGGTACTCTAAAAAGACGACGCAATAGTTCTTTATCTTACTGAAGAAACAAAAAAAGACAATGAAATTTGATGTTAAAGGTTCAAGCGGCTACGTTTCATGTACCGGACTGGTTGAAATTCTTGACGCTTACAGCGACGGATATGATTCCAGACCGCTGAATATCAGAATTATCGGAAAGGTCACGGCTGACGGTGTTGTCGGCGCAAACAGTGATACTAACAACCTGAACCTCAAAACAAACAATACTAAAAAGAATTGTAAAAAACATCACAATAGAAGGTATCGGAGACGATGCTGTTTGCTATGGTTTCGGCATAAGAGGTCTTAAAATACAGAGTGTTGAAATAAGAAACATTGGCATTATGCTTTTCGGCGACGATGGTATTGCATTTGAAACCGCAAACAAAAATATCTGGGTTCACAACAATGATATTTTCTACGGAACAGCCGGCGGTGACGCTGATCAGGCTAAGGGCGACGGTTCTCTTGACCTGAAAAATGACTCTCAGTATTTTACTATTTCATACAACCATTTCTGGGATTCAGGGAAAAATGTCCCTATGCGGTATGAAATCCGAAACAGGTGAAAACTGGATTACATATCATCACAACTGGTTCGATCATTCTGACTCAAGACATCCCAGAATCAGAACTATGTCCGTTCATGTTTACAACAATTATTATGACGGAAACGCTAAATACGGCGTAGGCGCAGTCTTAGACGCCGACGCTTTGTTGAAGCAAACTATTTCAGAAACTGCAAATATCCTATGCTGATTTGCGCACAGGGTTCCGATACGGGTACCTTGACGACGGTGTGGGCGCTATGATAAAGTCTTACGGAAACTATATTGAAGGCGCTAAAGGATATATTACTCAAAATGAAAGCAGTACAAGCTTTGACGCTTATGAAGTTTCATCAAGAAACGATAAAGTTCCCGACAGCGTTAAGTCATTAGACGGTATGGGATATAACAACTTTGACACCGACAGCAGTATTATGTACAGCTATACGGCTGACGCAGCTGCCGATGTTCCTGCAATTGTTATGTCTGAAGCCGGACGTTTAGGCGGCGGAGATTTTAACTTTGAATTTACTTCCGCTGATGATGAGGACTATGCCGTTAATACCGCTCTTATGGCACAAATAAAATCATATACCTCCTGTTATAGCAATCGGCAGCGGATTTACTTCCGGCGAGATTTCATTGATCCTCCCACTACTACTCCGACTGTAACAACAAAAGCCCTGTAACTACGTCTATTCAGATTACAACGGCAAAACAGCAAACAACTAAGGCTACAACAAAAACAACTTCTGAAATTGTAATATCTGCCGACGCAGTTTACTGTTCGCCAAACGGTTCTGATTCCGCAAAAAGGAACAAAAGACGATCAATGAGCGTAAATGCCGCTATATCTATGGCAAAAGAAAAACAAAAAGTATAACAATTTATCTCCTGGGCGGCACATATAAACGACAAAACAATCATGATTGAAGAAGCAAACAGCGGTAATTCCGGAAGCTTCAAAACTATCATGGCTTACCCGGAGATGAAGTTATATGGGATTTCTCGGCTATGGCAATTGCCGATGCAAACAGAGGCGTTGTGCTTGACGGTTCCTACTGGTATTTCAAAGGCTTTGAAATAAAGGGTGCAGGCGATAACGGCATGCTCCTTTCAGGCGACAACAACATTATAGAAATGATGGTATTCAACGATAATCAGGACACAGGTCTTCAGATCTCACGTTACCAATCAGCATATAATACTATTGCAATAATGGCCTTCAAATAATCTGATTCTTAACTGTACATCAAAAATAACTGTGATAACAAATCAATGGAAAATGCGGACGGTTTGCCGCTAAGCACATGCGGCGAAGGAAACGTATTTGACGGCTGTATGGCATACAATAACAGCGATGACGGCTGGGATCTATTTGCAAAGTCTGAAACCGGTCCTATCGGCGTTGTAACGCTGCGCAATTGTATTGCATTCAGAAACGGCTATACAGAATTCGGCGAAGGCTACGGCGACTGTGACGGCAACGGCTTTAAGCTGGGCGGAAGCGGCGTTGGAAGTGCGCATATTGTTGAAAACTGCCTTGCTTTTGAAAACTTAAACTGCGGATTTACTGACAACAACAATCCAAAGCTTGAAAGCCTTAAAAACTGCACTGCTTACAACAACAGCGTAGGCGCTAACGGAAAAGCCTAATTACTCGGTTTACCGCTGTGTAGACGATGGCTGTGATTTTTCAAATATTATAAGCTATATAAATCAAGACGAACTTACAAAGGCTCTTGCTCCGGGAGTTTCTCTGAAACTGGCTAACGATAAATTTGTAGGTACTATCGAAAATTCAGTTTATTACAACAGCGGATACTACTATGTTACAGATAAAGTAAACGTTGCAAACGGTGAAAAGGTCGGTACAAAGGGAGCCGCTATCACAGACGACGATTTCATAGCATTACTGCTCCTGCTATGGGCAGCGACTTCCATAAGCTCTGGAGAAATGCAGACGGTACTTTGAATACAAACGGCTTTATGGAAACAAAATCAACAAGCAAATATGCCGATCTGGGTATTGATTTCCAGAGTATCGAACTGCCTCCTGTTCCTATTATAACTACTCCTGCCGTAACCTCTGCATCATCTGTTGAAACTACTGTTACTAGAGTCTCCACCTCAGTTTCATCGTCAGAAAGCCAACAGTCTACAGAGGAGGCTACTGTTCCAAGCTATACAGGCGACTTAAGCAAAATTAAGTACGGTGACGTGAACGAAGACGGACTGATTGATTCTACTGATATTGTCATTCTGAATAAATATCTGCTAAACAATGCCGGATATCCTCTTAAGTCAGACACAGCTCTTGAAAATGCAAACTGTGTATACGATTCATCTATAGATACCAAAGGACTCTTTAGCAATTATCAATTTTATCCTGCAAACTATTTCAGAAGATGATCTGGGTAAAAAATCATAAAATAAAATAACGGTGTACAGTTTAAACTGTACACCGTTTTATTATATAATTAAAAATCTATAAGCATTCTTATACGGTTATCCGCATTTACCCCTGCGCTGCCGGAATCATAATCAAAGCTTGATATCATAATACCGTCCAACTGCCGCTGTAGGGAAGAATATATCCCTTTCCCGAATACATGATTCGGCATGCACCCGAAAGGCTGAACACAAGCAATCTTTCTGATACCTGATTTATACATATTTACAATTTCACCGCCTATAAGCCAGCCGTCAGCAATATTACAGCCAAAACTTACAAACTCGGACGCCTTTTCCTTAAAATTGCTGAATTCGTCAGCACAGACAAATCCATGTCTATGAATACAAGAAATCATTTCTTTCTGAATGCTTTCAAGATAACTCATGACAGCCTTATAAGCCATACCCATTACTGATTTTTCTGCAAGATGAGTATCAAGATAGTATAAAAAGGTACCACGAAAACCCGTTGATATAACAGCCGCAGTGCTCCTCCTGCAAAAAACTGCAAAGATTCTGATTGCCCAAATGACAGTACTTTACATATAGTTCTCCTGCTATACCCACAAGCGGTTTTCGATTCTTTTTTTGCTTTATTTTCGCAAAATCTGAGGATATTTCTGCAAATTTTCTTTTCATCGCTCTAACGGAAAGTAATTTGCCGCTTATAATTCCATCTCTTAAAATATCCGTCCACTTATCGCAAAGAGCGTCAGTTTCTCCGGGAATTACCTCATACGCCTCTATCTGATTGCGCAGGATCATTAGTATATCCCCGTACATTACAGCCGCCAGACCTCTTCTTATCATACCGATATTTATTTTCAGTCTGTTTTCGTCCTCTAAACCTTTAAAATTAAGGGAAATTACAGGAACATTTCCAAATCCTGCTCGCTTCATAGCTTTCCTTATCATAAATATATAATTAGAGCCTCTGCAAGCGTCTCCTGCCTGTGGTATCATAAACGCTGTTTCAGTCATATCGTATTTACCGCTTTTCAACGCAGTAATCATCTGTCCGATAATTAGTATTACAGGATAGCAAAGATCGTTATGAGAGTATCGAAGTCCGATCTCCGCTATATTTTCGCTGTAATCAAGTATTACCGCATTGTAGTTTCCTGAACAAAATGCATATTTCAGAAGCGGAAAATGAAAGTCAAGCATTGCAGGAATCAACAGATTTATTTTTTCTTCATATTATCCTACTATCTGTTTTGCAATGTCCACTGTTTCCTTTAGCGTCCTTTGCATAGAAATCTGCGCCTATCTGATCCGCATATTCGGGAGTGAGTACCGCCCCCGCCCACTACTACCTTACAGTCAACATTATTTTCCCTGAGAAGCTTTATGGTATCCTCCATAGACTTTAACGTTGTAGTCATAAGTGCAGAAAGTCCCACAAGCTTTACCTTGTGTTCAATTGCTGCTTCAACGACTGATTCGCAGGGAACGTCCTTGCCAAGGTCAATAACGTCGTAACCGTAATTTTCCAGAAGTACTTTTACAATATTTTTTCCGATATCGTGAATATCACCCTTAACCGTTGCAAGCACTAACTTCCCTTGCTTACGGGAGCAGAATTAGCGGCAAGCATTTTTTCACGAATTACCCCGAACGCCGCCTGTGCCGCACCGGCAGTGAGAATCAGCTGAGGAAGAAAAAATCTTTCCTTTTCAAAAGTTCACCTGCTTTGTCAAGGGCAGGAATAAGAGTCTCATTTACTATCTCCATAGAATCACAGGTTTCCAGCATTTTCGCCGTAGCCTTTGCACTTTCTTCCCTTTAAGCCGTTTTCAATTGCATAGGACAATGAAATATCCTTTGAATTGTCAGTCGCCGCCGGTTTGGGTTTTCCTGTATCGTTATATGCGGCGATATATTCTGCTGAATTTTTATCAATATTTGTCAACAGCTTGTATGACCTTACCGCACCTGTCATAGCGTCCACATTAGGATTTATGATGGGAAGATCAAGTCCATGAGTTAATGCCATTGTAAGAAAATTCTGATTTATTACAGGTCTGTTGGGCAGTCCGAAAAGAAATATTTGAAACGCCCAGTACTGTTCTGAGTCCAAGCTCGTCCTTTACCCGCTTTAACGCTTTAAGCGTTTCCATGACAGCTTCCTGTTCCGCAGACGCAGTTAAAGTAAGGCAGTCTATATAAACGTCCTCTTTAGGAATTCCATACTCCTGTGCACGTTTTAAGATCCTCTGAGCGATTGCAAATCTTTCTTCTGCTTTTGGCGGAATACCGTTCTGGTCAAGGGTCAAGCCTACTACCGAAGCGCCGTATTTTTTACAAGAGGCAGTACCGTTTCCATGGACTTCTCTTCGCCGTTTACCGAATTGACAATAGGCTTTCCGTTGTAAACTCTAAGAGCTGCTTCAAGTACTTCGGGAATAGTGGAGTCGATTTGCAGCGGAACGTCTGTAATACCCTGCAATTCCTTGATTGCCCTTACCATCATGTCTTTTTCGTCAATTTCCGGAAGTCCCACATTTACGTCAATATATCTGCACCTGCATAAGTCTGCTCAATAGCCTGATTGAGAATATAACCCATGTCGTTATTTCGCAGTGCCTCTTTAAATAACTTTTTACCGTAGGATTTATACGCTCTCCGATAATTCTCGGCTGATCTATCACAACCGTTCTTGAGGGCGAGCATATTGCCGCACGTTTTCAGCAGTTCTTTTTACGGGCTTTGTTTCGGATAAAGCCTTTTCAGTTCTCGTATATAATCCGGAGTTGTTCCGCAGCAGCCGCCGAATATTTTTACTCCGTGTTCAGCGGCTGTTTTCATTTGACTTGCAAAATCTTCGGGAAGTACATCATACTTATTTGTTGCAGGATCAGGAAGTCCGGCATTAGGCTTTAAGATTACCGGAATATCAGTCCAGTTTAAAAGTTCATCGCAGAGAGGGCAAGCTGCTCCGGACCAAGTGAACAGTTGATTCCCATAGCGTCCACACCCAGACCGTTTAAAGTAAGAGCCATTGAGGATATACAGCAGCCTGTAAAGGTTCTCTGATTTTCCTCAAAGGTCATAGTACATAAGATAGGCTTGTCAGAATTTTCCCTTGCCGCCAGTACAGCCGCTTTAAGCTCATAAAGGTCTGTCATGGTTTCAAAAACGATTACGTCAGCGTCACGTCCGGCAATTATCTGTTCCTTTAAAGATATCATAGGCTTCCTCAAATTTCAGTGTACCTGTAGGCTCTAAAAGCTGACCTATAGGTCCGATATCAAGAGCCGCCAGTGCCTTACCGTTACATGCTTTTTGGCTATTGCAATTCCTGCTCCGATTATTTCATCTACACTGTGGTTCTTTAATTTATAACGATTCGCACCGAATGTATTTGCATAAACTATATCCGATCCGGCTTCAATATATTTTTATGGATATTTTCAATCAATTCCGGATCAGTAATATTAAGAAGCTCCGGAATACCGCCCGCTTCAAGACCCGCCGCTTGAAGCATAGTACCCATAGCACCGTCAAGAATAATAAAATCATTTTTTAAAGCTGTTTAAAATCCACAATGATCACCTCTTTTTCTGTACTGACACACCTCTGCCATATTGCAGCATACGCATCCCCTGCGTTTTTTTGGGAACAGGAGTTTGAGATAGTCCTGCAACAGCGGTTACTGATTTTCTGGGAATCAGTATATTTCCCGAACCCACATTAAGTCCTATACGCTTTTTGAGCATTCATAACGTCTAAAAATTCACCTTGTATTTCAATTGGAAAATCCCCGTATCCCGGTGAAAAACGCCAAGTAAAAAAATCCGACGGAAAGGTTTCCTTAATGATCTTATCCGTTTCCAAACATACCTGTTCTATAGCCGCACTTGCCAGTGAATCCATAACAAAAAGCCGCAGAAATATCCGAAATTTCAGTAAGCCTTATAAGCTTGTCTGCATCTGCACCTATAGTAGCACACATTAAAACCGCCTTTGAACAACCCTCAAGATGATTTTTTATATCATTGCCCTTAAAGGTCAGGGAGGTATTTAAAACCCTGACACCTTCTTCTGATGTCTCGATATCAAAGCATTTAAAAATATACGCAGGTCGTATGACTTCCAAAAGCTGCTTTTCGCATTTGAGTACCAATTCTTTAAGAGTCTGAGGAATTTCACCTCTATGCCCCATATATCGTAACGCTTCGTCTTTGTTAATTTCATTTAAAACAATCAAAATTTAACTCCTGATAATACTTTCAACGGCTTCGCTTATACGTTTTTGCAACATAAGGATTGTTCATGGTATAAAGATGTATACCGTCAACGCCGTTTGAAACAAGATCCACGATCTGGTCAATTGCGTAAGCAATTCCGGCATCACGCAAAGCCTCCGGAGAATGCTCGTATTTTTGGATCATTTTTGCAAATTTAGACGGCAAACTTGCACCGCACATGGAAACCATTCTTTTCGATCTGTCCTTTATTGGTTACGGGCATAATTCCGGCTTCAATAGGAACGTCAATTCCGGCGATCTGAGTTCTTTCCAGAAATGAATAGAAATAACTGTTATCAAAGAAAAAGCTGGAAATCAGATGTTCCGCACCGGCTTCGATCTTTTTCTTCAGATTCAAAACGTCAGTTACAAGATTATCCGTTTCCATATGTCCTTCCGGATAGCATGCGCCTGCAATATCAAAATCACCATGCTGTTTAATAAAAGAAATCAAATCGCTTGCATACTTAAAATCACTTTTCGGAGGAATATCGATTTATATCCCCTCTTAAAGCGAGAATATTTGAAATACCGTGTTTCTTAAATTCTCCCAAATTTTTACTATTTCTTCCTTTGTATAATTAATACACGGAAGATGTGCCGCAGATTCTATACCGTATTTTTCCTTTATAGTTTGTGCAATTTCACAAGTAGTATTATTATTTGAGCTTCCTCCCGCACCGAATGTAACGCTGATAAAATCAGGTTTAAGGTCTCTTAGCTGTTCAAGGGTATTGTATATTGTATCTATGGAAGAAGTTTTTTCGGAGGAAAGATCTCAAAGGAAAAAACCGTTCCCTTTTCAAACATTTGTCTTATTTTCATAATATGAGCTCCTTTTTAATCAATACTCCAATCGATTACTTCGATCCCATGCGACTTTAAAAACGCATTTGCTTTTTGAAAAATGTCTGCATCCGAAAAATCCGTTATATGCCGAAAGCGGACTGGGGTGGGCGCATGTAAGTATAAGATGATTGGGATTAGTAATAATTTTTGTTTTTGCCCGTGCATTTGCACCCCACAGCAGGAATACCATAGGTTTTTCACGCTCATTCAGAAGCTTTATTACATCGTCTGTAAACTCTTCCCAGCCCATACCCTTATGACTGTTAGCGCAGCCTTCACGTACAGTCAGTACATTATTAAGCAAAAGAACGCCGTTTTCAGCCCATTTAGTAAGCTCTCCGTGTTTTCCGGTATTGTCGATACCGACATCTTCTTTATTTCCTTGAAAATATTAACCAGTGACGGCGGAGGAGCAACTCCTTTTTTACTGAAAAGCAAAGACCGTGAGCCTGTCCGACGCCATGATAAGGGTCCTGACCGATAATAACGGCCTTTACATTGTCATAAGACGTATATTTAAATGCATTGAAAATATCATACATACCCGGAAAAATACGCTGAGTTCTGTATTCATTTATAAGAAACTGACGCAGACGAAGATAATATTCCTTTTTGAATTCGTCCTTTAAAAGTTCGTCCCAGTCATTGTTGAATTCTACCATTTGTAAACTCCTCTCAAATAAGGTAATTTTATTATAACATATTGTTAATTATACCATATTTTATACATGTTTACAAGGTATTTAAAGGCTTTTATATTTATCAATATCCACTATAATTTTATAAATTACTTCTTGTTCAAGTTTTGTTTTTGACAAAATTAATTCATAACACATCAAAGGATAGTAATTATTCTCATCTCCTCTGTTACCGTCAATATTTTCAAAAAGCTGAGACAAAGAAATTTTCAAAGCTTTTGTTATTTTCAGAATACTTTCTATTGTAGCGTTTTTCTCGCCTCGTTCAATCTGACCGATATATGTAGGATGGCATCCGGCAAGTTCAGCAAGCTGTTCCTGATTCAGACCTGACTGAATCCTGTAATTTCTTATTCGTAAACCGATTAATTTTGTCATAGCACTCATGTCAATTCGCTCCTTTTTTATTAATAGTCTAAAAATTTTTACCAAAATTATACAGAGACTATTGATATTTAATTGACATTGTGGTATACTATAAATATTATATCCGCAAAAAATACATCATAGTAACTTTTTCGGCTATAATTTACAGTCTTTACGGTTTCTGCCGGACATATTTGTTCTACAATTTACAAGTTTTTGTATTTTTATACATAAAACTTATTTGTCTGCTGCTAAAGAAACAACCGTAATAGATTAAACGGCAGAAGCTTTTTCTGCCGTATTTTTTTTACTTGACGTAACACAAAATATAATGTAAACTAAAATAAAAAATTACGGAGAGATTTAAACAATGACAGATGAAGCATATATGCAGATTGCCCTTGAACTTGCCAGACAGGCGTATGAAATAAACGAAGTTCCTGTTGGTGCGATTGTGGTAAAAAATCGACAGGTAAAATTATCGGCAAAGGGTACAACAGACGTGAAATTGACAAAAAATCCTCTGGCGCATGCAGAAATTGCAGCTATAAAACAAGCCGCCGAAACCCTTGAGGCTGGCGGCTTTTAGACTGTGATATATATGTAACCTTAGAACCATGTCCAATGTGCTGCGGAGCCATAATAAATTCCCGTATTGAAAGGGTTATTTTCGGAGCGTTCGACTCTAAATCGGGTTCAGTAGAGTCGATCATAAACATGTTTGATCTGCCGTTTAATCATAAACCGAAAATCGTTTCCGGTATTATGCAGAAAGAATGTTCGGAAATTCTCTCTGATTTTTTCACAGAACTTAGAAAAGGCTTAAAAATAAAAAATCCTGACTTTACAAGGTCAGGATTTCGTCTTAATTATTCGGGATTTTTATTAAAAGCAGCACTTATATAAAATTATCTCCATTAATAATTAATAGTAAAATTTACAAAAAAAAGCTATGTACAATATATAAAAATCACTATAAGACCTATGCTTATAAGGCTGCAAATAAGATACTTCCCAGTGGAATTCGGAGCTTTTTATGATCTGTCTCATCCGCATCCGGGGCAGATTACAGCCTCACTGCTTATTTGATTTTTTCTTTTGGCATAATACATTATAAGCCTCCGTTTAATTTATATTATCTATATAATATTTTACCATAAATTGATAATAATGTCAACAAAAATAATATGTTATAAATTATAATATTTTTTGAGTTATATTCATAATTAACGGAAGTGTGACAATAGATAAAATCGTGGTTACAGCAAACAATTCCGCCGCATAAAGGGAATCCTTTTTATATCTGATTGCAAAAAGCGTGCCTGTTGCGGCGGCAGGACATGCTGAAGCAAGTATATTTGTACCGATAACAACATCGTCCAGCGGCAAAAAAGCAAAATACTGCGCATGCCGCCGCAGGAACAAGAATAAGCTTTAAAATACATATATAATATAGTCTGGGATTTTTCAGAGCCTTAAAAATATTTGTCTGCGCAATAGTCGCTCCTGCTGCCAGCATGGCAAGAGGAGTATTCAGATTTTCAAGATAGGTTAAGGTTTTAAGAAGTATGTCGGGAAGTGAAATTTTAAGCATAAAAAGTGCAAAGCCAAGAAAGGTTGCAATCACTGCCGGTGTTTTTTACCGCTTGGATAATCATTTTTTTATTTAATTTTTCCTCCATCAGAAACACGCCGTGCGTCCATACAAAAGATTAAATACCGTTACAAACGCCGTCAGATAAAATACTCCTTCAGAACCGTAAAGAGCGCTGACAAGCGGAATGCCCATAAATGCACAGTTTGAATAAATACATGAAAAACGCTCCACAGCTAATCTGCCGCTTTTTTTACGTATAAATACTTTTGAAATTACAATTGAAATAACAGTACTTATCAAAGCAAGCAGAAGCGACCATAAAGTCCCTTGAGCATACGCTTCTCAAATGGCTGCTGATAGGAAACTAAAATAACAATAGGATTTACTACCATTAAAACCAGTGATGACAGCGACTGCGTAGCCTCTTTTCCTATGATTCCGCACTTATAGCAAATAACGCCCGCTGTAATCAGCAAAGCCATAATAATAATCTGATTTAAAACGATCATAAAAAACATCTCCGTTAAATTTAAAATGTCAATTTACTAATAAACATACAGCTATAAAGTATTTTTCACTGTTTTTTCTTATTTATAACCTTAAACATTCATATTGATCCAATATAATATAACCATACCAAAAAGAAATTAAACAAGAAATCAGAATAAAACATTTTTTTCAGGTTCACTGCCTTTCTTCCTGAAATTTTTATTCAAGATAAATTAAAAGGCAGAACAAAAAATTCCACCTTTGGGTGTTAATATATTTCCTTTCATAATAATTTCCCTATTTTACCAAAAACCGCAGATATCTGCGGTTTTTGGCTATTCTTTATCTGAAATATTTTCTTCGGTATCCTTAGGAACAATTTCCAGACGGATCTTTAAAATTTTCTGATCCTCCATGGACAGTACGGTCATTTTAAATATATCGCTCTGAACCGTTTCGTTTTCGACTGCCACATGTCCCAGAAGCTCCATGATCCAACCGCCGACAGAATTCCCTGAACATTCAATTTTATCCTCAGGCATATCAAGATTTTCAAGCATGTCGCTGATGCTCAGTTCTCCGGAAACCTCGTATTCATTATCTCCGGTTTTAACAAAATGAGCAATAATCTCATCATTTTTCATCATATATCTCTCCGACAAGCTCTTCTATAATATCTTCAAAGGGTTATAATACCCTTTGTGCCGCCGTACTGATCCATAACTACAGCCATATGCATTTTACTTTTTCTGCATTTCTTTAAGAGCTTCACTGATAATCTTTAAATCATATATATGAATTATTTCCTGTATAATATCAGATATGTTTTCCTTATTTTCATTCATAAGACGAACAAAACCTTTTTATTGGTTATACAGACTCTAATATTGTCGATATTTTTTTATACACCGGCAGACAGACTACATATCCGTAAAGAAATTTTTCTTTAATTTCATTAAAAAAGAGTATTTTTTTCAATTGCAATCACATTAACTCTCCGAATAAAAATTTCATCTACTGTGATCTCATCAAATTCCAAAGCTGAACGTACAAGATCGCTTTCCTGTTCTTCAAGCACTCCCTGTTCCTCAATCTCATCAATTATGTACTTCAATTCATCTTCAGTAACGCTTGGCTGCTCGGTTTTAGGCTTAAATAGCTTCTGAATAACCTTAAATACCATAACCACCGGTTTTAAAACAATCATAAACGCTGAAAGCGGCTCTGCAAACATAAGCGCACACTGTTCAGCATGATTTTTTTGCAAAGGATTTAGGAGTTATCTCACCGAAACCAAAACCAATACAGTCATAACAACCGTAGCTGCTCCGACTCCTCCCCGGACCTAAAATCTGCGTGAATAAAACAGTACTTATAGATGTGAAAGAATATTTACTATATTATTGCCAATAAGGATAGCAGTAAGAGCGTCTTCAAATTTGTTTTGCAATTTTAAGAGCCTTTTCAGCTCTTTTTTTGTCTCCCTTTGAGCATAGTTTTTTTTAATCTTATTTTATTTACGCTGGAAAATGCCGTCTCACAGCTGGAAAACAACGCTGATAAAACAAGCAGCATTATAATTATTACAATATTTGCGTATATAAATAGAACTATCCATATATCCTCCTGTTAATACGTTTAAATATCTGCCCCGCATGCGCTGGTTACAGATTTTATATACACATCATAATATTATCATATTGTAATGAAATAATCAATATACAAATTGCAAAATTAACTAAATATTTTTGCTGTAACTCTTGGCATTTTCATTGAAAATATGTTATATTAAAATAAAGGGAAATAAAAT
>VOFG01002664.1_pt1 | contig 22721 bp, 34 predicted proteins | sample 5384171 | NCBI WGS metagenome assembly VOFG01 (sample SAMN12384726, study PRJNA508395) | human gut metagenome | isolation source: healthy gut F | host: Homo sapiens | reverse complement strand
AAATCAAGAACCAGACCGTAGATTCGGTTCAGTTAAACGAAGCATGTTCTTCCGGCTGCGGTTCTTTCATTGAAACTTTTGCAAAATCCTTAAACTTCACGGTGCAGGATTTCGCCAAAGAAGCACTGTTTGCCAAACATCCGATTGACCTTGGTACCCGCTGTACCGTATTTATGAATTCAAAGGTAAAACAGGCACAAAAGGAAGGCGCCTCCGTTGCCGATATCTCTGCCGGACTTGCCTACTCTGTAATCAAAAACGCATTATTTAAGGTGATCAAACTGTCCGATGCCAAAGATCTGGGAGAAAATATTGTTGTTCAGGGTGGTACTTTCTACAATGACGCCCTTCTGCGCAGTTTTGAAAAAATTGCCGGTGTCCACGCAACCCGTCCGGACATTGCCGGAATCATGGGTGCTTTCGGTGCCGCACTGATTGCCCGCGAACGTCACGAAGCCGGCTATCAGACGACGATGCTGTCCATTGAACAGATCAATAAACTGTCCTACACTACCAAGCTTGCACGCTGCCAGGGATGTACAAACCACTGTCTGCTGACGATCAATAAGTTTTCAGACAACCGTCAGTATATTACCGAAACCGCTGTGAGCGCGGACTTGGAAAAGAAAAAAACAAAGAGAATATTCCAAACCTCTTCGAATATAAGAACAAACGTATTTTTGCTTATGAACCTCTGTCAGAAGCCGAAGCAACCCGCAGGATGAAATCGGACTTCCGCGTGTACTGAACATGTATGAAAACTATCCGTTCTGGGCAACGTTCTTTAAGAAGCTCGGTTTCCGTGTGGTTCTCTCTCCGCAGTCCACACGAAAAATCTACGAACTCGGCATTGATTCTATTCCAAGCGAATCCGAATGCTACCCGGCGAAACTGGCGCACGGTCATATTTCCTGGCTGATCCACCAGAATGTAGATTTTATTTTCTATCCGGCGATTCCTTACGAGCGCAACGAGTTTCCGGATGCAAACAACCACTACAACTGCCCGATCGTAACTTCTTATTCCGAAAACATTAAAAACAATGTTGAGGAAATTACGAGTGGACAGATGCGGTTCTTAAACCCGTTCATGGCGTTTACAAACGAAGAAATCCTGTCCAAACAGCTCGTAGACTGTTTTAAGAAAGAATTCCATATTCCGGAAGCCGAAGTACGTGATGCCGTATCCGAAGGCTGGAAAGAACTTGCCATGACCCGTCTGGAGATGCAGAAGAAGGGCGAAGAAGTATTGAAATATATGGAAGAACACCATCGCCGCGGTATCGTGCTGGCCGGTCGTCCATACCATGTTGATCCGGAAATCAATCACGGTATTCCGGAAATGATTACTTCCTTCGGTATGTGTGTGTACTGACAGAAGATTCCATTTCCCATCTGGGGAATCTGGAACGCCCGCTTATTGTCATGGATCAGTGGATGTACCACAGCCGGCTGTACTCCGCCGCAAACTACGTTAAGACCAGGGATGATCTGGACCTCATCCAGCTGAACTCCTTCGGCTGCGGACTGGATGCCGTAACAACCGACTGTGTCAGCGATATTCTGACCAATTCCGGAAAAAATTTATACATGCTTAAAGATTGATGAGGTCAACAACCTCGGTGCTGCCAGTATCCGTATCCGTTCGCTTCTCTGGCTGCAATTCGTGTCAAAGAGAAAAACATGAAAAACGCGAAATCAAGCCGGCAAATTACGAGCGCGTTATCTTTACTGAGGAAATGCGTAAAGATTACACCATCATCTGTCCACAGATGTCACCGATCCATTTTGAACTTCTCGTTCCGGCATTCCGTGCCGCAGGCTACAATCTGGTCATCCCAGATGTTCCGTCCAGAGAATGTGTCGATGTCGGTTTAAAGTATGTAAATAACGATGCATGTTATCCGTCCCTGATTGTCATCGGACAGATTATGAGTGCGGTAATGTCCGGCAAATATGACCTGAGCAAAACAGCAATCCTGATCTCTCAGACCGGCGGCGGCTGTCGTGCTTCCAACTATATTGGATTTATCCGCCGTGCACTGACCAAAGCCGGCCACCCGGATATTCCAGTCATCTCCATCAACTTGAGCGGACTGGAGAAAAACCCGGGATTTAAACTCACACCAAGCCTGATCCAGCATGGTCTGTATGCCCTGGAATTCGGAGACATCTTCATGCGCTGTCTCTACCGTGTGCGCCCATACGAAAAGGTACCGGGATCTGCCAACGCATTGCATGAAAAATGGAAAAAACGTGTCATTGACTTTGTTGGCAACACCAAGATTCTGTCCCACCGTAAATATCGCAAAATGTGCCGTCAGATCATCCGCGACTTTGACAATCTGCCAATGACGGATGAGAAAAAAGCCGCGTGTCGGTGTGGTTGGAGAGATCCTTGTCAAAGTTCCTTCCGGCTGCCAACAACTATATTGTGGATCTGCTCGAATCCGAAGGCGCTGAGGCAGTCGTACCGGATCTGACCGATTTCTTACTGTACTGCTGCTACAATCAGAATTTCAAGGCGGATTATCTTGGAGCTACCGCAAAATCCAAGCGCATCAACAATATGCTCATCCGCTTCTTTGAGTGGCTGCGCAAGGATGCAAGGGATGAACTTGCAAAGAGTAAACATTTTGAGCCAACTGCATATATTCAGGATCTGGCAAAACAGGCAGAGCATATCGTCTCCTGCGGTAACCAGACCGGCGAAGGCTGGTTCTTAACTGGAGAAATGCTTGAACTGATTGCACAGGAGCAACCAACATCGTCTGTGCGCAGCCATTTGCCTGCCTGCCAAACCATATCGTCGGTAAAGGTGTCATTAAGGAAATTCGTCACGAATATCCAGGCGCAAATATCGTTGCAATCGATTATGATCCGGGTGCATCAGAAGTTAACCAACTCAACCGTATCAAAGCTGATGCTTTCTACAGCACAGAAAAACCTGAAAAAAAGCAAATTCATAATTCTGCGATGTTTCATCATAAGTCGCAAAAATACCCCGACAACGGAAATTCCGTTTGCCGGGTTATTCCTTTATTTTTCCAGTCAGTCTAACACTTTTTCTCAGTTCAGCAATCACGATCCTTAATGCTTTGATCCGTGCATATTTTTATCTACGGATTCTAAGATATGCCACGGTGCATAGGCAGTGCTTGTCTTTTGAATCATCTCATTGACTGCCCCCCTCATACGCATCCCACTTATCACGGTTGCGCCAGTCTTCCTCTGTAATCTTCCATTGCTTTTCGGGCGTATTCTGCCGATCGGTAAAACGGGCAAGCTGCGTATCTTTGTCGATCTGCACCCAGAATTTGATGATCGCGGCACCCCAGTCGTGAAGCTCCTTCTCGAACTCATTCATTTCGTTATAGGCACGCTTCCAGTCATTCTCGCTGCAAAAGCCTTCCAGACGCTCTACCATCACACGCCCATACCAGGTTCGGTCGAAGATTGCAATATGCCCGGTACGCGGAAGCCTTGTCCAGAAACGCCACAGATAATGTCTTGCTTTTTCATGCGGCTCGGGACTTGCAATCGGATGAACCTCATATCCACGCGGATCAAGTGCTCCGTGATTCGTTTGATATTGCCGCCCTTTCCTGCCGCATCCCAGCCTTCATACGCAATGATGACCGGCACTTTCTTACGATACAGACGGTTGTGCAGTTCTCCAAGCCTCTGCTGAAGCTGCTTTAATTCCTTTTATAGACATCCTCCTCCATACACTTGTCCAACGGAATGTCACAAAGAAGCGGCATTTTTTTCAACGGAAATACATTCTGAAGAAGCGGCACCGCCATCTGGTGATTGCTCAGAGCAATCTCAATTCCTGGGTAAGCGTCTCAAGAATCTGTACTTCTGTCCATTTTCTGACTTTGCATCAATGATATACCAGGGTGCGGATGGCATATTTGTATTTTTCAGATATCCGGAAAATACATCCATACATTTCTCATAATGTTCATTCTGCCAGAGATCTTTTTGCTGACACGCCATGTTGTGTCCTTCTGATGCTCCAGCTGTGCAATACGCCGTGACTGTTCCTTTTTGAAATATGCAGGAAGAATTTCATGACCAGATATCCGTTATCTGTAAGCTGACGTTCAAACCGGCGGACACTTTCAATCCGGTTGGCATATACATCCTCGGAAATGGTTCCGTGCAGACGCTCCTCCGTAATCTCATCCATCCATGCCGTATCCAGAAATACAAACTGTCCGGCTTCCGGAATTTTGGCAAAATGCCGGTACAAAAAACGGTTTTCTCTTGTCATCCTCCGTCTTTTTCTGCATCGATACCACCTTAAAGAAACGCGGATCAATATTCTGATGATCTGGCCGATTGCATAACCTTTTCCGGCCGTTCCCCAGCCTTCAAGCACAACAAGAACCGGTACTTTTTTTTTTGATCAAAAGCTGCTGCCGTGCCAGTTTCTCTTTTACCGCTTCCAGCCGTGCCTTAATTTCCTCCTCCGATGGTTTTTCGGATTTTTCCCACTCTTTTAGCATAAAAACCCCTCCTTATGCTTTTTTTTATCATACCACAGCCGCTGATTTTCATCCACTTCTTTGCAAATTTTTTGTTTTCACTTTTCACTGGCAAAAAATGCAATTCCGATGTATAGTATCCTATATATAAACTTTCGAAATCTGTGTTTTCGTAAATATAAAGGAGTATAAAAAATCATCATGCTGCAATTAGAACGTCAGAAACTTATATTGGAATATTTGAAACAAAACCGAAAAGCAACCACAAATGAACTCAGTGAAATGCTTGGAGTTTCCACCACAACCATCCGTACCGATTTAAACCAGATGGATAAAGAAAAACTTCTGACCAAAACACATGGGCGCACTCTACCACGATAACTCCGCAGACAATAAAGAACTTACCGGAAAAGCCTATTTCTTTCCTGAACGTGAACTGGAAAATAAAAAAGAAACAGAGGCAATTGCTGCAAATGCCATCCACATGGTAAAAAGATCACATGTGCATCTTTTTAGATGCCAGCTCCACTGCCTATACACTTGGCATGAAACTGACCGGCTTTTTACAGAACTTACCGTTATTACAAACGGCATTGACCTTGCACTGGCTCTGAAGGATATCCCCGGGATCACCGTTATCCTGACCGGCGGAATCGTTACCTCTGCCTCTTCTTCCATTGAAGGTCTCCTCGGTGTGGATCTGCTGCAGAAAATTCATACGGACATTGCATTTGTCTCTGCACGCGGCTTCTCCGTTGAAAACGGACTTACCGATTTCAGTATCTACGAAGCAGATTTAAAACGCATGTGTATCAAGGCTTCTGCTAAAACAATTGCATTGATTGACCACACCAAATTTGACACCTCATCCATTTCCAGCTATGCCTCTATTGATGATCTGAATCTGGTAATCACCGACTCCGGATTATCCGAAAATACAAAAAGAAATTTATGAAAAAGCCGGCGTTGATCTGCTCATCGCCGACTAATTATCAATTTTCCATGTTTAACAATTTTGCATTGCAGCTGCCTGAACCGGTCTGGAATAATAATACCCCTGAAACCATGTGGCTCCAAAGGAACGCAGATAATTCTGCAGCTTTTCATCCTCTACCCCTTCCCAGGCAGCTCTTTAAATCCGCTTTATTTGCAAAATCAACCATGCTGCGCACCAGTGCCTGTTTGGTCTGATTATCCGTAATTCCACGGATAAACTCATGTCAATCTTTATCTCATCCATCGGGGTCTGCAGCAGGACACTTGAAGAAGCACTTCCTGTACCGTAATCATCCATTGCAAGTCTCACTCCATGTTGTTTGAGGTACAACAGTTTTTCTTCCATAACGCTGACCGGCATGCTTCTACACCGCTCTGTCAGTTCCAGACACAACTGCCCCGCCGGAAAACCGGTTTCTTTCAACAATGCCATGACAACACCACAGAACGTTTTCCTTTCCAGCTGTTTTGCGGACATATTGACATTAATAAAAAATCCGGATTTTGATTTTTCGAAACTCCACAGCATCCGTCAATGCCTGTTTAAAAACAAAATTTCCAGATCATACATACATGGATTAAGCTTTCCAGCCAGTCAATAAACATTCCCGGTGGCACAATACCATATGGCTCCTTTTTTCCAGTGACCAGTGCTTCCGCTCCGACAATCTCCTGTCTGCATGTACGACAGGCTGATATCCACATAAAAATCCGTCACATTGTTCAGCATGACTGATGAATTACCTTCATCAGATCCAGATCCACGTCCCCATTGATCTGTACCAGATCATTAAAGAACATTAACTTATGATCCCGTCTGCGTACGCATTTTTCCAAAACATATTCCAGCTTTTTACCTTGTACCGTGGAGTTCTCCCCCATGTCGATCAAGAATTATCCCATCACAACACTTCTCCAGCCGCGCGCGCGAATCTTCTCCAGAAATGCCGCAGCATCTTCACGGCTAACCAAAAATAAATGCGTAATTGAATTTCCCATACGATAAACTGCTTATCTGCATCCATCATGTAAATAAACCGGTATGCAAGAACCTTTTGAATCCGGTCGCTGTAATTTGTTCCGGTACATATTGATATCAATTCATATGATCAATTTCACTTCCAAAACAGCTACTTTTCGTCCTGCTGAATATAATCCACAACATCTTTTTCAAATTTGACCTGACCATAAGATCCGTCAACGGATCAATACTGAATCACATTCTGATTGATTCCGAAGCAGAACAATAAAATATCTGTTTTTGCCCTGCTCTTAAAATCATATCCGTTATAATCTGCGTCATCACATACTTTTTGTCTTTTCCCCATACGGATGTGAATCGTTCTCCAGATTGATCCTCAAAGACGTTTTTTCATCTCTTCGTATATTCCGGGCAGTCATATGGGTGTACGCTCTTTTCCAGCACTATTTTATATCCATCTTCACTCCATCCCGATGGAATCCCAGAAATTCTGCAGTACTTTCTGGAACAAATGTTAAATTATGCTGCATATCAGTAACCATTAAATAACTGTCCTGAGATAATTTTGAAATACGACTGATCATCTCCTGAAATATCTGAGATTTTTCCATGCAAATTTCCTGTTTTCCATCGCTTCCACTCCATATACCTTCTGTCAATAGTCTATGTTTATGGTAACATATTTCTGCCATTTGTACAATTTTTCTTTATCAGCATACAGGGCAACAGCTGTTATTACCCGTTAGTCGGCAGTGTAAACTACTACGCCATGCTACACCTGCATATCCATTACGATCCTCCCGCGCCTTTATCCCATCGGTTACCTTTAAATCTTTTTGGGAAACATGCGGCACTCTTAAACGATACATTTGCTTCATCCTGATCCTCGACCTATTTGCGGTTTTTACAGGTCTGCATTCCTTCTGTTTTCCCATTTTTTCATCTACGCTTCCGATGCCGTTTTCTTTTCACCAACGACATGTCTGGTATCGCTGTCCGAAATTCCATAATTATATAAAATATGATAGGTTTCCTACTCCTGTTATATCCATGGGCGGACTCCTTTCTGTTTTGTGTATGCATAAACGATCACATCTTTTTATTCCCAATATACCATAAAAAATCCAGAAATTGCATCTTTTTCATTTTTAGGTATGTATCTTATATAATGACAGTGTGTTGACATTAGACGCGCATTTGAGTATACTATACTTGAATGGAGGTGTTCTTGTTTGATGCTTTATCGCCTTGGTTCACATTCTGAGCTGTTTAAGAAATAATCCAAAATCAGGAGGTTGCAAATCAAAGGGTACCAATAAATGTCAAAAAGTAATCTTCTGATTCTTCCATTATTGCTATTATCTTGGGATACCTTGGCAAAGTATGCGAGCATAACTAGAAATAATGAATTGGCCTCAACTCGTGCTCAATTCTTTCAATTGTTGTAATGGGGGCTGCAATCATTACCTCTTTGGGAAAATGACAAATAATTGGTTTCTGACCGCTTCCAATTTGTAAATTCAATAGAATAGCAGTTATTGCATCAACGTGGCACGAAATTCTGATTGATGTTTCTTTGCGCCCCACTCGGTCAAAAACGCCGGGCAATTTTCTGAAAACACATTTTTGCAGGGAGGTGCAATATGGCGGGAATGTTCAGATCTTTACTGAGTTCTTCTATCTGTGCATCTGTATATCTTCTTTTTCTCATAAAAGCCAACACTCACAAAGAGGCATCAGAACTGTCATGGTTCTGTCACACTACTACGGAGATCATTTTACAAAAGCTCCACTTCCTGTTTATTTATTTAAAATTTTTTAATTCCTTCGATATCTCAACCGCCGTAGAATATTCGTGCTACTGTAACTTTGTTCTCACTTTATCATCGACAAGATAATACACAATAAAGTTGTCTACCGAAACTGATGCATTTTCATCGAATGCCAAGGTTCCCATTCAACTAAAGTATACCGCTTGTGGCACGAAATCCAATGAACGAACTTCCTTTCGATACGTCTCAGCTGAGCTTTTGGCTGTCTCCGGAACAAGAAGTTCATTTGCAATATACGAATAGATTTTACGTAAATCACCAAGCGCATCTACAGAATAGTAAACATAACAATCCGTCATATGCCAAACTCTTTTGCAAGTGTCACATCAACTTCATCAGCAGAATATCTCTTTCCCTGCTTTGATGGAATCAACACCCTTTCTGAAGTTCTGCATCAAAGTTCTTCTCTGGTCATTGCACCAAATAGCTAATGGCTTAGAAGAAGGAAAGTTTTCAATTCAAACGGCAAACCTTTTTTCAGTTGATCTGACTATAAAGCATCTGAATTGCACTGATGGAGAAATGCCAAGCTGAGAAAGAATTCTCAGCATTGTCCTTGAGATTCGTATCTATTCTTGCATAAACAGCGGATGTATTTGCCATAGTATCTCCTCCTTTTTCTTTACTATATTTGGTTTTTGCTTGCAATTGCAAGCATTTGGCAAAATTATTTTGAAGCGAAACTTTGAATTTTATACGCCTCTTAAGGCAGAAAGGAATATCATTATGGGATTTTTATCGGGGCTATTTCATTCCAGAGACAAGCCCACCAACAAAGCACCAATGGCAGCGCTCATCGTTTTCTCTTTGGTGAAAGCAACTCTGGCAAAAGCCGTCAATGAACGAAATGCCATGCAGATGACTGCAGTCTACACTGTGTAGAATTCTTTTTTCGAGTCCATTGCAGGACTGCCGATCCATGTTTAAAGTAGGCTGTATTTCATAACAGCGTTGTTACAGTCAGCCCTAAGTAAAAATTCTATATTCTGTTAGCAAAAAATCAGTTTTTGCATTAACGTCTTTGCGCCATAGCTGCACTGCTTGAGTGCACTCTAGCCACAAGTTTGCTTCCGTCATAGACCAACACGCGGGCTTTGTGGTAATACTTCGTGCCCTTGATGCCTTTGGTGTTGGTACGCGGTGTTTGGCGCGGTCTTGATGACCTTAGCCTGCGGTCTTCTTCGTCGAGCGATAGAACTGGTACTTGACCGTGTAGCCCAGCGACTTGATGTCGGAGATCATGGTCTTGCTGCTCTTGGCTGCGACCTGTACCTTGACGGATTTCTTACTGGTCTTGGTTGTGGTCACCTTGAACTTCCCGTTCTGCATCAGTTCTTTGACGTGGGCGGCGTTCTGTTCTTTCATTGGCGCCCTGCCTCTTCCTTGTCGACCACTGCGAAGGTCGAGGTGGGTCGTCGTGAAGCGAATGTAATCTTCTGCGCCGATCTTCTCTACGCTGTGGTTCAAGATCTTGCAGAGGGCCGTTGTCATCGATGTAGATCACGAGGACGTCTTTTGCCCATGAGCTTCTCCGGCATCGGCAGGGTCACATGCGCCTTGCCGCCTTCAAATTGATGCAGGAGTTTTTCGCCAATCTTCGCTGCCAGATCCAAAGACTGTTCCCGTTCTTGCCGACGATCTTCTCACGCCGTTTCTGCGTTTCCGCAATTTGGGTGTTTCGCCCACCACGATGGTTACGGTGTCACCCTTGGCGACGGTCAGCGTGATGTCCGCATAATTCGTGCTCTTGATCACTACGGTCACTGTGCCCACAGAGCCGGTGGTTTCCACGTCATTTTTCTGAATCGGCAGGATCAGCTTGCCGTTTTCCACCTTTGCGCCGCCGGTGTAGTAGCCGCCATCCAGTTTGACTCCGCGGATCTCATAGGTGGCGCACCGTACTCTTTGGGTGTTTCCAGCGTAGGCAGGGTGGGGAGCGTCACAGTATAGGTCTTTTCGTGGCCGTTTACAATGACGAGCGCGGTTTCCTTTAGGTGAAGTCAGGCGCGGCGGCCTTGGTGATGCTGCCAGTAGTAGGGAATCTGCTCTGCTCCAGGGCGTAATTCTTCGCGGTCTGCCCCATCAGGGTCACTGTGGCAGTGATGTTCTTGCCCTTGCCCACACTGGCATCGTTAAAGTTGGCGGTCACGGTGTAGTCTTGCCTCGGGTCAAGTTCACGCTGTCGAAGGTCACGCTGGTAATGTCCGCGTTTGTCGTGCCATCATAAAGGCTTGGACGCAACCGTTACCCCGGTGATCGTCAGCGGCTTCTGCCCAATGCGGACCGCCACGCTGGCGGGTGCGGTATCTTTGTGGTTTGCATCGCCAATCACCCGATACCACACGGTATATGCTCCGGCATCGGTGCCGGTAGGGATGTCCTGGCTGTATGTGCCGTTCTTCGGTCAGGCTGTACTGCATGGTGCCATAGTCCGTCATGCCCGCAGTAATCAGCGCCTGCTCCTGTCCGGTATAGGCCAGATTTTCCTGCGCCGTGGGAGGCGTGATGAGGCTTGCGCTGATGTTGGCCCTTTGTACCGTCACAGCAATATCCCCGCTCATCTTCTTGTAGCCGTCGCAGGTGGCGGAAAAATCGGAAGGTGTGCCGGCCTGCGGACAGCTTTTGCGCAGAAAGATCAAATTGATTCTTTGTTGTCGCGCTGCCAACTGCTGTGGTCTTACCGTCCTCCACCTTGTACCACTGAAAGTCTTACAGCGCCGGTGCCGGTTTCCTTCTTCTACCTTAACAAGAAGCGTCCCCGTACCGCCATACTCCATGCTCATCTCGGTCGGATAGTTCATGCCTTGATGGGGATCTTAGCCATAGAAACATTGGTCAGTTCCCGTACTGCTAAGGTCGCTGATCCAGGTGCTGCCGCTCTAAAAAGCGTAGCCCTTCGGCAGCAGGGGATGCCAGCGTGACATCTCCGGTAACGGCCGGGTTTGCCGCCGTCTTACCGTTCAGATCCAGCTTGAGCGGGCTGCTGATGGTAATCTCGCCTGCATTTTGCCAGCAGCTTCACCGTACCGCCGTCAGCTGCGGCGATGGCGGCATCTGCCGTCCGATGGTAGGAAATGCTGCCGTCCGGCTTGTCACCTCAGCGGCATAGCCGCAGTAAGGGGCAAACATTCCCGCCGGAATGGTCATCCGGGTGGCTGCACTTCACAACAGTGACGGCAGTATTCGCATTCATCTCTGACAGCTTGACCCATGCGCCGTCTTGCTTCTGATAGGCATAGCCCGCTGCCAGCAGGGACTGGTAATCTGCGCCATTCTCGATTTTGATGCTGTCAAAGGCCGCCGGACAGGATCACACGAATACCGTTATTATATCCCAATTTCAGCAGATCCGCGCTACCGCCGGACATGGTCAGCGTTCCTCCGTGTAGATGCCACCGGTGAACGTGCCGCCTGTTACCACGGCTTCGTTCCCGGTAAAATGAAAAGCCCAAATCCACGGACGCCAGTTCCGCCGCCTACGCTTCCCTCCAGGGTGACATTGTCCAGCGTCAGCTTTGCGCCTGTGGGGTCAAATTTTCCAACTTCCACCGCATTAGCGGACTTGGAGGTGCAGGTGCTTTGCACCTTGCCGTTTGTTATGGCTACATTGGAGCCGAGGATGCAAAGAAGCGCCTCCTCACGGGATTTGCTCAGGGTGAATCCATTTAAGTTCAGTATAATGTTTTTGCTGATCTCGATAGGCTCTGCGTTCTCGATGGTCAAAGGCAGCAGCGTGATAGTGTCACCGTCCTGCGCGGCATTCAGCGCATTTTCCAGACTGGTGTATCGTGTGCCGCCGGTTTCAAATGCCTCCACCAGCGCTTTGCAGAAGGTGCAGTAACCGGCGCTGGCCACTTTGCCCGCATGGTCGCAGCTTCTGCCGCAGACACATTTACCGTTCTGATATTGGCAGGTATGCTCGACCACTTTGACGCTTCTACCTGGATGCTTACTTCGAAACATTCAAAATTTCACCGTCATCAGTCTGCAAAGGCATATCCCTCCGCCAGCAGATCCAGAGCCGGCGCGCCAACTTCTACATCGATTCCTTCTTGGAACGTGCCGCCCTGGAGCTGGGTTTTCCCGTGGAACGCCACCTGTTGCTCAAACACGCAGCTGCCCTTTACCGTCAGGGTAAACTCGTTAGAAAAACCCTCTGTTTTGTTGTAACGCTGTCTAATATCAATACTGCGGGGTTGTTGGTTTCAATGCTATCTATCGTGCCGTTTTGATGGTAACGCTCTTGTACGGGAAATTTTGCAGATCCAGCGCCCAGACTCTTGTGGCCCTGCAGGTCCAGCGCGTAACGTCCCTTTTGTCCGCCGTATCGCTGTCCCCGCTTTCAAGGTTGCGTTAGTATCCCGCACAAAATAAGGGTTCCGCCGGAGAACAGAATGAACCCAACCTCAGGGTTATCGCCTTCAAACGTATAGGGGATACCGTTGCGAATAAAGAGCACATCCTTGCTGCACGGTTCGCCGCACTGTTGGCATTTGCCCTCGTTGGTGTATTTTCATGGGTGCAGGTGTTAAGGGTCAACGGTGACGGTGTCTGTATTTACGGTATAGTTATTATAGGACAGCTTGCAGTAGACCTGGCCGCTGTACTCCCAGTTCCTGCCCTCCACTTGGGTTCAGGTCGGATGGGTCAGGGTGATTCTATTACTGCCCCGCCTGTACCTGTAAATTCTTTTTCCGTTCACATACCACTGATAGGTGATATTACCCTCGAACCGCTTTCCAGTTGGGCCTTACCCAGACATCCGCCTTAAATTGCCCATCGGTTTTCTTTGAGACCTGCGGCTGCGTTCTTATGGTAATGGGGTTTCTGGGCGCGGCGGCGACGGTGACCGTTGCGGTGGCGGTCGCCTTAGCGGGAGAGACACCATTTTCGCTGTCTGCGGTCAGCTTCAGGCTGTATAGCGGCCCTCCTTAACGGTGCTGTCGGCGGTGACGGTGATGGTCTGGTTGTCAGCGGATTTTTTCCGCCGTCAGACCGGTGGGTTGGCCACCCATTCCACGTTCAGGGTATCCATCTTGACCTTGCTGCCGGTCACGGAGAAGGTCGCCGTCTGACGGCCTAAGCTTTCCTGTAGGGTTCCCTGCTGCGCGCCGACGGTCAGGCTTGCGCGGGGGCGCCATCTGGGCGATATAGATGGTCTTGACGTCCCCTTCTTTTGTCGTATCGTCCGCTGTGCCGACCGACATATCGTCTGTGTTTGCATTCTGATTTTCCGAATACAGAATGGTCAGGTTGCTGTCAATGTTTCGGGCGTTTCCATACCTACTATTCGAAATCGCACCATATTTTCCGGTGGCGTAAAGGGTTCCTCCGTTCATGGTCAGGGGATGCAGTGTCAATACCCCAACCGGAATTTAGATTCAGCGTTCCACTCTCAATCACGATGGTTTTTAGCGCTCAAGCCGTACTGACCGCCGTTGGTGGTTATCTTTGCCCCGTCTTTTATGGTAAGCTTCCGCCGGCGGTGGTCCCCGGTGTAGGCGGAATCCGCAATACCATATTTCCTGTCAGGAACAGTGACCGTCAGACTGCCGCTTCCCTGAATGGTCAGACTACGATAATCCATTTCCAGAGCGGAGAGTCCGGATTGCTCAGGCTCAGTATCGGAAATCGTAATGGTATTCTCGCCTTTCAGCGTGATTGTTGTGTCGCCCTTCACCGTCACCGGGGTAGTTATGTTTCTGTTCTCCCAGGTAACATTGCCGGAGATGGTTTCATGGTCTGCCGCAGCTGCCATCAGGGGCGTTGCCTGCTCTGTTCCCTTGCAGGCAGAGGTCTGCATCTTCCGCAGCGCAGACCGGACAGTCGGGATTGACCGCCTCCCTGCTCACAGTGGGTTTCGCAGACGCACTCCGCCGGAGCATTCCCGGACACGCCGGATACATCGGTTTCCACCGCAGATGCCGGAACTCCCGGCATCGTAAAAATCATTGCCGCCGCCAGTAAAAATGCGGCCGGCCGTTTCCATTCCATTTCCATTGCATTTTATTCATCCTCCTCACGTTGTTCGTTCCCTCTCGTTGTTTTCTGAATCAGCTGGGATACTGCCTCCCGCAGCTGATATTCCGTCACAGGCTTCACCAAAAGTCATCTACCCGCAGCCTGCAGCTTTGGGGTTCAAACTCTGCCTGGTCGCTAATCCACAGGAGAGGGACATCCCTGCTGTACCCTCGTATGCTCATGCAGAAATTCATCCCCCTGGCTCCGTCCTCCATGACCACCACAGCATCATATGGCCCATCCCGCTGCATGGCATAGACGCAGAATACGCCATTATCAAAGCGGTCTACCTTGCCAAGCTTCATCAGCAAAGTGGTTTCTTTTTCTTTCTGGCTATAACTGCACAGCGCAATTCGCATGTTCGCACCTCCATTTTGTGATGGGTTTTATCGCCTCATATAGCTCCTGATCGGACAGTCTGCCGGAAGGAATGCCGGGATACGCAGGTGATATGCGATCAGGGCAAAGTTTTCATCATCGCTCCACCAGACAAGCGGTGTTTCCGGTGCCAGCCGCTTCGCCTGTATGACCGCCTCCAATCCCCTTGCCCCGGTCATGGCGATGACAACCGCATGGTAGCGGCTTCGCCGGAGTGCCTGAGATAGCTGTTTCTCATTCCATAGCTCGTCGATCGACAAGCTGTCCGTCCCCAGCAAAGAGGAGCGCAGCCTGCTCTCAAACCATTCTGCATTCCTTAATTCCGTACAAAGTGCGATTTTCATGCTGAGTCTCCTTTTCCTGAAAAAAAAAAAAAAAAAAGAATCCTGCCTCGCAGGATTCTCCGCCTGCGGCGGGTCGCTTGCGACATAATTCCAATCCGACGCAGTGCGATCCTGAGCGGAGGGTTTTTTGATTTGATAGAATTTCCTATCAAATAAAAACCAGACCTTCTCATCGGAAAGTCTGGTAGTATAATTAGAGTAGCATCTTGTCAAGAGAAAATGCAACCGACTTTGTTTAAGACGCAGGTTTCCTGTTTAAGACGCAAGTTTTTTCCTGCGGTTTTATGTTATACTAATATTGGATTATTGTGCAAAGGGAGATGGCGCGATGCAGATTGCGATTGTGGATGACAGAGCAGATGACAGAGCAGAACTGTCTGTCTGCCTGGAAAATTATATGAAAAGCATCAGCTGGACTATACGCTGACAGAATTTGAGGACGGAGAGAATTTTCTGAAAGCTGCCGCCCAGGTCAATTTTCAGCTTGTCTTTATGGACATCTATATGGAGAACATGGATGGAATAGAAGGCCGCCAGAAGGCTGCGCCAGAAAAACAGGCTTTGTAAGATCGTTTTTCTGACCATTACAGAAGATTATGCCCGGATGGGGTACAGCCTGTCCGCCAGCTATTATCTGCTGAAGCCGCTTTCGCTCCATCAGGCAGATTTTGAAGAAGCGATGGAGCTGTGCCAGCTAAAACCGCCCTATGAAGTGATGACACTTTCGGTTATGGCTGACCGTCAAAAGCTGGAACTTCCCACAGAAAAGATTCTATACATAGATTATCAAAACCGTATGACACGGATTCATACGGCGGAACGCGTGATACCGGTAAGCGGAGGCTTTCAGGAGGTCACTGCAGCATTGCAGAAGGACAAGCGTTTTTTGCCCTGCTACCGGGGCGTTTTAATCAACATGGATTACATCAGCCAGGTTGACAGTCAGACCTTCCGTTTGATAAACGGGGAGGAACTTCCGATTGCCCTCCGCAATGGAAAACAGCTGCGGGAAACCTACCGTCAATATGTTTTCTCTGGAATGGGGGGTATCGTATGAGAATGAAGTAAATACACAGGCGTATTCTGGGGGGCTGTCTGGCCTGTCTCCTCTGCTTCACCTGCAGTATCCCAGCATTTGCCGCCGAAACTGCAACCCCATCCAATGCCGATGAAAGAAGGAGAATCCGCCGGATTTAGAAAGCGAGGCTCCTGGGACACTGGATAGCAAAACCCCGGAAGCACCGGAAGAAGTATCCCGCGTCCTTGTCACAAAAATACAAAAGGAAGACGAACTACTCTCCCTGCCGGATTTCACCCTGCCCCTTAGAGCCACACCGTCTGATGATGACCTGGAGGAAATTTATCAGCTGGCCCTTCGGTATCAAACCGTCTGCGCCACTGTAACAGCAGGTGAAGAAATCCGGCAGGAAACATTTTCTGTCGCATGGGATTTTTCGGTATTGACCAGACCACTCCAGGCGAATATACCGCAGCAGGCCGGATTGAACTGCCAGAGGGGGTATGCCTTTGGTGAAGCTGTCTTGCAGGAGCTTCAGATTTCCGTCCGGGTGGAAGAAATGCCGCCTGCTGTCATTACCTCCATAGAGCAATGGTATCCTTATACGGACGCGTTTGCGGTTCAACAGGACAGCGAAACCGAAACGCTGGAAAATTTGTTTGCCTTTTCCCCTTACTATCTGGAATGCTATGCGGAAAATGGAACCAGCTACACCGCTGTGGTGGAATGGGATTTTTCTGGTATTGATCTGAATACTGTGGGACTGTACCATGCCATTGGAAAGCTGACCGCACCAGCAAATACTGCGTTTGCAAAGGGAATTGCTTTCCCTGAAATCTCAATTCCTGTTTCTGTACAGGCTCCAGGCAGACCGGACATTAACTGCTTTCTGTCCGCCAGAGGAAACCTTCATTTTCCCTGGGTCACACCGCCGGGGGAACTGGATGAGATCAGCGTATGGCTGTCCGAAAACAACGGTTCATGGAACCGCCTGGAAAGTGGCGTTTATGTGGGTCAGGAAATGCTCTCGATTGCTACCCGTCTGCTGATGCCGGGCAGCAGTTACCGCCTTCAGGTGGATTATGACGGCGGACAGACCGGCATCCTGTCCTTTACCTACGCAGATGGAATTGTCCTTGAAGGGTATCATGAAGGCGACCGGGATGGAGGGGATGCAGGCGGAAATCCTCCCGATACCATCATTCAACCGCCTCCTGAAGATACCGACGATCAGGATGACGGTTTCGCAGACAGGCCCTCCACAAAGCCTCCAAAACCGCCTGCAACAAATGGCGGCAGAGTGGATTCCAACGATTCTGAAAAAACACCACCTGTCAGTGAAGAAAATGATCCTGCGGATCATGAACCATCCCACAAGTCTTCCGAGCCATCCTGGGAGGGAAAGGATGATTCCATAGATATAGATAAAGACGATTTCCCATCGAAACAGGCAAACGGTGATACAGAGGAAGATGCGGATTCCAAAAGCCCTGATTTTTCAGAGTTCTTCGATGAAACCACCGACCGGATTTCCGGCACGCGCTTTTTGATGATGCTGCAAACAGGGGGGAGCAAAGAGCCGTCTTTTCCAAACAGGGAATCACTATCAGCATACCCAAAAGACGCCTTGCCGGAGGGCATCCAAAACGAAGATCAGATTGAAGTCATCATCCAAACGGATACGGACGGCGGTTTTTTTTTCGTTTTCCATCAATGGAACTGCGCTCAGCTCCCTGCCGGATGTTTCTGTCATGCTGCCCTGTCCAAATGACCCGGCAGCCGGCACATGGTTCCTCTGTGATGAAAGCGGCGTGGAAATTCCCATGACCGGTTATGACGATGCGGCAAAAAGCCGTCTCCTTTCAGATCAGCCATACAGGGGCATACACCATTGTGGGAAAGGAAGATGCCGTTTCCCTGGCACAGGCCGCCGACACAGAGCATAGCCGGTCGCCCATACTCCTTTTTGATTCCGACCTGTCTGCTTCTTCTGTCTGCCGGTGTGTTTTTCCTAAGGAGGAGGCGAAAATAAGATGGTATCTTCTGCGGTAAAAAATATGCTGCCTTATGTATGGTCTGCCTGTGCTCATCCCTGTTTTTCTTGGCCTGTATCAGTTCAATAATAAATATGGTCAGAACACAATCCAGGCGGCAAATGGGATTCTGGCGCTTTCTGAGGAAGAACTTCAAAAGTCACCGGTGCGCTTTCTGGTATCCGGCTGGGCATTCTATCCTGACGCGCTTTTGACCCCGGAAGAAATACAAGATGAAAGCCATTATATGCGCTACCTTTCCATCGGAGAGCAGACCAATTTCTCCAGCCCTGCAAAACCTTCTCCCTATGGCTGGTGAACTTATCAGATGACATTCTTTCTGCCGCAACGGAAGGAAACATATGCGCTGGAAATCCCGGAAGTGTTTTCTGCTTACAACCTTTATCTGGATCATGACCTGATCCTGCAAATGGGGAACCGGCACAGGGGACACCATTGGTTCAAAACCGCATGGTCACTTTTCATGGCGGAAAACCGGTCACACTCTCACCATAGCGGTCAGCAACTATGACCACTTTTACGGAGGGATTGTCTATCCGCCTGCTTTCGAACGATGCTGGCGGTCAATACAACCAGAGGAATCCGGTTTGCATTCTGCCTGTTTGGCTGTACAGTTACCTTTGTCTGTGCGCTGCTGTCCTTTTATTTCAGCCGCCGGATGAAACAGAAAAATACATTCCTGTTCGGACTGATCTGCCTTGCTATGTGCGGCCTGTCATCCTATCCTGTACTTCATATGCTGGCTGCGGTTCCCGTATTCCCCTGGTATACGATGGAACTGTTCTGTATCTATCTGGTTACCTGGCTGATTGTAGTTCTGCAAAACCGGATATGCAGGCCGGGCTTCCTGCCTGCGGCCATCAGTAATGGAGTGGGCGCTGCCTTCCTGGTATATGCGTTTTTGTATGGCATGATGGCTTCCCATCTCTCCCTTGGAGCGATTCGTTTCTTCTCTGCATCGGTCTTTTGTTATAAGGCGGCATCTGCGCTCTATCTGCTTATCATCGCTGTGCTTGCCATTCACAGAGGAGAAAACGGAGCAGGCCGATCTTCTATGCTGCGGCAGCCGCAACCTGCGCCTTTATATGGGATCGCCTTCTGCCGGTTTATGAGCCGGTTATCGGCGGTTGGTTTTTGAATGGGGCAGCTTTTTCATAGCAGCAGCCATCGGTTATTCCTCTGGCGCGATGTGATAGAAGGATATGGAAACAGCCTGATTTTTCAGGAAGAACGCAAGCAGGTCATTCGTCAGCTTTCTATGCAGACCGAATACAGCCGTCAGGTTTCTGAAGCAGCGGAAGAAAACAGAAGACTGATCCACGACATCAAACACCATCTGCGTACCATAGACCGCATGGCCTCTGAACATGGGCAAACAGAGATCTGCTCCTTCCTGTTACAGGGTGAGGAACAGGTTGCGGCATCATCGGGTTACTCCCCTGCCCAGTTCTGCAAAAATCCCGTCGTAAATGCACTGATTGAATACTACTACGGCATGGCGCAGACACAAGGGACAGAATTTCAGGTGCGGCTCGATCTTCCCGATCAGATGCCGCTTACCGATGTGGAACTGTGTACGGTGCTGGGCAATCTTTTGACAATGCGGTTGAGGCGTGCAGTCGCCAAAAGCAAGGGGTGCGCCGTGTTTTCATTGCAGGCGAAACCAGAGGCAATATGTACTTTTGAAGATTGAAAACACTTACGACGGTCTGGCCTTGCAGGAGGGAAAAACATTCCTCTCCCGAAAGGGTACATCTGCTGATCATGGAATCGGGCTTTCCTCTGTCCGAAAAAATCATTGAAAGCCATGGCGGTGATCTTGATCTTGTTCCCGGTGAGGAATCCTTTCTTGTTGGAATTACAGTGGGTTTATAAACATTGCTCAATATATAAAGGACACCATTACACTTTTTACATTTGCATAAGCAATGGTGTCCTTCTATTTTCCAAATTCTTCTTCCATAATTGTTCCTAATCGCTTTAATATCCGTAAAAGTCAATTTTATTCCACGATTATACATAGCCAGTACTTCATTCAGATTTTCAACAAGTAATTTATCCAACTTTTTATGTATTGTCACAGGTTGTTCCTGAATCGTATAGTAATGTGGGGCGATAAATTCATCTTATTCTTTTAAAAATCTGACAGGTCAATAGCCGGGGAAACATCGCCTCTTAAAGTTACTTCATCTCTTATTCCTTTTAAAAATCTGACAGGTCAATAATCGGAGAAACATCGCCTTTCTTAAAGTTACTTACTGCACGAAATCCATATCTGCCTATATTAGTTCTGGCTGAAATGCTCTCTTTTCTGCCAGTTCCCCGAGGTTCCAAAATAATGCAGCCATTTCTATATTCCAATCAGCTCATACTGGATACTGTCTACGGGAGAACCGCCTACAACAATCGTGCCAACTTTTTTATTTTTTTTAACTGCAATCCACGGCAGTAGCACTTATCAATGATAAGTTTCAATTGTGCTGACATTCCCCACCAATAAACTGGTGTAGCAAAAAAAAGAATCATATCTGCGGCAGCAATTTTATCAATTGTAGGATTTGTATCATCCTTATCGACGCATCCCTTAGAGCATTGACAGACACCACATCCCTTGCATGGTGCAATGTTGAGTTTGTCAGGTTCAATGATTTCAATTTCATTCTTTTCTGATGCTCCTTTTATAAATGCATTGATTGCTGCCAACGTATTTCCTTTTCTGGCACTTCCATTAATGATTACAATTTTCATGCGTGTATCCTCCAACTTCCGATTTGTATTTCTGTTTGTTTTAAAAATGGGCAACTCCGGTTGGAATTGCCCACTCATTGCACTAATTATGCGATTTTTTCTTGCTTGCACCGATTTCTGCATCAAATGATGTAAGTTTGATGTAAATCGCTGTTTTTTTAGTTTTTTATCAAATGAAGTACGTCCCGTCTATTTGGTAAAACGGTACATCTTTACATCATCTTAATAGAGCTTTGCACCTGCCGGAATGTGGTCATCTACCATCAGAAGATGAAGCTTTTCTTCGCCTTCTTCTTCATGAATAGCACTGAGGAGCATACCGCAAGAGTCAATGCCCATCATAGCTCTCGGTGGAAGATTTGTGATAGCGATAAGAGTCTTTCCAACCAGTTCTTCCGGCTCATAAAAGCTATGAATACCGCTTAAAATGGTTCTGTCTGTGCCTGTTCCGTCATCAAGAGTAAACTGTAACAGTTTCTTTGACTTCGGTACTGCTACACAATCTTTAACCTTTACTGCACGGAAATCTGACTTGCTGAATGTATCAAAGTCTACCATTTCTTCAAACAATGGCTCGACTTTTACCTTAGAAAAATCAATCTTTTCAACTCAGTTTTTACCTTTTTCTCAGGCTGCTTAGAAGTCCATTTTTTTCCTTTTCTATTTACACCATCTAGGGACTTCATTGTCGGGAACAGCAGAACATCACGGATGGCAGGGGAGTTGGTCAGCAGCATTACCAGACGGTCGATACCGTATCCGATACCGCCGGTAGGAGGCATACCGATCTCCAGTGCATTCATGAAATCTTCATCTGTATGCTGTGCTTCATCGTCACCGGCTGCTGCATTTGCATCCTGTGCTGCGAAACGCTCACGCTGGTCGATCGGATCGTTTAACTCGGAATATGCGTTACACCCATGTATTGCAGAATAATTCGAAACGCTCTACCTTTGTAGGATCGCTTGGTTTCTTCTTGGTCAGTGGAGAAATCTCGATCGGGTGATCCATGATAAAGGTCGGCTGGATCAGTTCCTTCTCGCAGTACTCCTCAAAGAAGAGGTTTACGATATCACCCTTCTTGTGACGCTCTTCATACTCGATATGATGCTCGTCTGCAAGCTTCTTTGCGGCTGCATCATCAGGTACCTGGTCGAAGTCTACGCCTGCGTATTTCTTGATTGCGTCTATCATTGTCATTCGTGCGAATGGCTTTCCAAGGTCAATTTCTACACCATTGTAAGAGATCTTGGTAGATCCGCATACTTTTTCGGCAAGGTAACGGAACATGGATTCGGTCAGCTCCATCATGCCCTCGTAGTCTGTGTATGCCTGATAAAGCTCCATAAGTGTGAACTCAGGGTTGTGACGTGTGTCTACGCCCTCGTTACGGAAAACTCGTCCGATCTCGTATACTCGCTCAAGTCCTCCGACGATAAGTCTCTTTAAGTAAAGCTCAAGGAAATACGAAGCTTTACATCCTCGTTCAATGCGTTGTAGTGTGTCTCGAATGGTCTTGCTGCGGCACCACCTGCGTTTGAAACAAGCATAGGTGTCTCAACCTCCATGAAATCACGGCCTGCAAGGAAGTTACGGATTTCCTTGAGTATCTGTGAGCGCTTGATAAATACCTCTTTGCTCTCCTGATTCATGGTAAGGTCTACATATCTCTGACGATATCTGGTGTCTGTGTCTGTCAGTCCATGGAACTTCTCCGGGAGTATCTGGAGTGATTTTGAAAGGAGTGTTATCTCCTCTGCATGGATTGAGATTTCGCCTGTCTTTGTTCTGAAAGCGAAGCCCTTTACACCGTAGATATCACCGATGTCTGATTTCTTGAAGTCTGCGTATGAGTC
>VOFG01001998.1_pt1 | contig 22745 bp, 33 predicted proteins | sample 5384171 | NCBI WGS metagenome assembly VOFG01 (sample SAMN12384726, study PRJNA508395) | human gut metagenome | isolation source: healthy gut F | host: Homo sapiens | reverse complement strand
GGGACTATCTCCCTCGCAACCACTAAAATTCCGAATTATTTATGGCAAGTTGAAACAGGGTCAGGACAAGCCCCACCGCCAAGCAGAAAGAGAAGCAGGAGAAAAGCGCATCGGACAAGAGCTCTGAAAGCTGACAAGCCCAAGAAGTCCAGAGGAATGAAAAATGTAATATCCACCATTAAAAAGTAAAGAATTATGATTGCGTGATAGCAGAGAAGCCCAGCGTAAAGGACATCGCCCGCATCATCAGGGCGACCGGGCGTAATGACAGTTATCTTTCCGGTAACGGGTATGTGGTGACATGGGCGTTCGGCCACTTAATCCAGCTTGCCATGCCGGAAGCCACGGCGTGGCGAAACTTTGCAGGAGAGCCTGCCCATACTGCCGGATAACCTTACGATAACTATTTCTCTGCCAAGTCCCGCAGCGAAGCGGACTGGCTGATAGGGATAAACGCCACCCAAGCGTTGAGCGTTGCCGCCGGGCAGGGGGCGTTCTCGCTGGGCAGGGTGCAGACACCACGCTCGTGATGATATGCAGCCGCTATTTGGAGAACAAAATTTCGTACCCGCCAAGTTTTGGCAACTCAAAGCGGCGACCACCAGCGGGGGAATAAATTTTACCGCACGACCTTACCACGCTGCAAAAGGAAGCGAACACGAAGCTGAACTTCTCGGCTGACAAGACGCTTTCCATAGCGCAAAGCCTGTATGAAAAAGAAAGTGATGTCCTACCCAAGAACCGGAAGCCGCTATATTCCGAGGATCGTTTTCGATGAAATGCCGGAACGTGTCGCCCTGCTGGGGCAATAAGATTGCCGATGTCGAAATGACGGGCATGTGGGAAACCGCCCTTGCCAAGATAGAAGCGGGCAGCATGGATGCCGACACGTTCCGGAAGGGCATCGAGGTGTACGCAACGCAAATCACCGCAGAACTGCTATCGGGTTAAAACATAGCATAGACATTGCGCTGAAAATCTCGTCATTTTTGAAAAGTGCCAGTTTTTCGTAGTGAGATATTCGGCGAACGAATATGATATATATATAAGGCAACATCACAGGTTACTGTTCAATCGCCATTATCTTCTATGTAACTTTTGCAAAGTTAGCCAAATCCCTGAAAACTCCTATATACAAAACAAGAAATCCTGCCTTATCTTACGACAAAACAGGATTGAAAACCATTAGAAAAGAAAAAATTAGTCGGTTTTTTCACGGATTAACTTGTGTACGTCCGTGGCACGGTAATAACATCTACCGTCCAACATAAGGAAAGGGAGTATTCCCTTTTTCTCGGTAACGGGTCAGTGTTCGGGGTGCTACTTTCAGAAGCAAGCACAAGTCCTGATTATCCAGTAGTTCTTCCCCATCCAAACAATTACGTCCTTTTATCACCCGGTCTATTTTCTTGTCCTGCATATCGAACCTATCCATGATACGCTCCATCCATGCGGTAAAATCGTCTTTATCTATATACATAAGGCTACCTGATTAAATTAAACCAATCATAAAATAACTTTGGTTAGACGGGTCTTTAATGATAATATCCGTTCACGCATGAAACGAACATAGCTTTTTGGCAGTACGTTCTTTCACGTCCAAAATCTGCTGTATCTGCTCGCACAGGTCTATATAGGTTATATGTGTCTGCCTGCCGAACATATCACGGGCAACGCCGACCAGTTCCTTTTTCCTTGCGTTTCTTTTTTCCTCTCGTGGCTTTTCCCTTTATAAAGGTGCATCCCGGCTGCTTTATCCCATGCAAAAAGCATCAAAGGAACGTCCAAAGGACTACCGTCACGGACTTTCAGGGCTTTTACCACCGATTGCGTAGGTTCTTCGTCCTTTTCGATGGAAAGGATAGTTGCCGCTTTACGCTGTAATTCCGAGCCTAAGTGCCCCCGGAGCTTAATCCATTGGGTACGAAATGCAGCACGTAGAGAATACAGGTATTATAAATTCCTGCCAGTCGGTATAGTTCATCTATCACCGCCACACTTTCCGCTTCATCATTGGCACTTTTTACAAGGTCGGCGATGCCGTCAATAACTACTAACTGTATGCCGCCATACTGATAATAGAACTTATCCATACTCTGAACAATGGCGTGCAGACGTTCTTTGCGGGACATCCCCGTCAAACAAAATGCTTTCAGTTCTTCCGGTTTGTCCGGTTGCTTCGCACGTGCTAACAGGTTACTTACATTTTGAACAGTTGTACTTCGGATTGTTCCGTATCGTAAAGTAATACCGCTTTGCGCTTACTGTTGGCAGTATCTGTATGCCAAGAGTATCTACTTCTTTATCCGATTGGCAGATGCAGCCTGCCAACATAGCAGCGATATAATTACTTTTCCTGTTCCCTCGCCACCCGTAATGCCGAACAGGTTTCCTTGTGTCCCCAGTGGAATGTCTCCGGCAGAAATTATTACTTGCGCTTTTGCCGGGGGATTATTGAAGTCTATTTCGCACGATTTGAGCATAATCAATGTATCACTATATAGGTTATCTAAAAATTCGATAAACAATTTCAGGAAATCTTCACGGGTATTTCCTGCCTTAAAATAGTCGGAAATATCCTTTTTCTTCTTTCGTGCCGGAAAGCGGTAAAAGCAGCCGTTTTACTGAAAATTCGTCCAACTGCTTTTCCTGTTTGCGTGCGCTTTCCTTTCCCGTCTTGTCTGTATCATATAATAAGATTATATGCTTAAAACGGAACGTCAATTTATAAATCAGCGTAGGCGGGATAGTCACCGTTTCACTGTTGAAGCAGATAGCATGGAAAACCATGTGCAGCCAATGACATGACATCTTTTTCTCCGCCCGTAATAAACAGTGTATCACCTTTTTGCGGGTAGTTGTTCCAATCCGAAACAATAATTATCTCCGAAATTACCCCCATAGAGGAAACGAGTTTTGAGAATGGACGATACAGTTTTATATACCGTTTACTTTTATACCCGTACATAGGTTCTGTTACGGATGAAGTATAAGTGAATTGTGTTCCATCCGCTGTTACACTCTGAAAGTCCCGTAGGGAACAGACCTTGTACAGTTCCAACACTTCCGGTGTGATACCATACTGCTGCCAGTACATCAATTCAGCAAGCGGAAATTTCTGTTCCCTGAACTGGTAAGGTTTGCTTTCCTTTCAGGTGTTTCTTCCAATATATTATCCACCACACGGCAAGAATTACGGGTAACAGGTATCGGATTGCCTGTTGCCAGTCCCAATCCCAAATCCCGGTCGATGGTTTCCAGTATTTCTATAAAATCCATCGAATTATTGCAGTCCAACCCTTTAAGTTGCCCCACGAAAAAGAAACAATCACCGCTATAATTGTCATTGCCAAAATCTTTCATCTTATATATACCACTTCGGCGGTCGAAATAGATATTACAGGACGCTTTATTATCCTCATAAAGCGGGTTCAAGAAATTTCGACCTATCCGCCAATTACCGGGTACATAGTGCTTGAATACAGATAGCCCGTTACTTGTCCTTTCTAATATTTCTTCTTTCCTTAACATATAGCTGGTGGTTGTTTATCAGGTCGTTAATATTCTCCTTATTGCTCTTTTATCAGGCGTTCTTCCAGCATCCGTTTTACTTCGCTGATTTTGTAGAAGTAACGCCCTCGAATATTAGAGTAGGCAATAGTTCCAGCCACTCGCAGACGTTGGAGTGTCTTTTCACTGATTTTCAAAAATGTGCAGACCTCGTAACTATCCACCCAAATTTCATCCTCATTGGTACTTTCCGCTTCCGTGTGATTGAATATGTAATCGGCGATAGCGGTAATTTTGTTGTCTAAATCCTTGTAGGCTTTTGACTCGAATGTTATTATCTCCATTTTGCTAACTAATTGATTTGCTGCAAAGTTGAAGCATTTGAAAAAAAAATCTTCCAACCTCTTTCCAAGTTGGAAGATTTATTTTTTGAGGATTTTAGCCTAAAACCATCTGTTTTGAAATAGCTGAAAAGTAAGAAAAAATGGGTGAAAACCCTTTAAAACAAAAAACAACCAAGTTGGTAGATACTTGGTTGTTTTTGCTTTTTTTCTTCAGTTTTTTATAAGTTGTCGTCTTCATCCATTTTCTTCAGCAAACACTTTATTAGGTTACTAAGAAATGAAGTCCGGTCTTTCTTCCGGTCTTTTATTGTTATATAAGTCCGATAGTAATCCCTAAATCAACTTTGAAAGATGCTTCTAAATAAGTCATAATCTCTTTAATATCTGCTTTACCATTATTCAAGACACACGCAGCATAAATAGAATATCCAAGTTCTACTAATGCTATCTTTTGAGCAGTCCATCGAAAAGGGTGTTCAGAAAGAAATGCTCGACTTTCTTCAATGATTATTTGCTTATCTACATAATGTAGCCTTTTATTCAAATAAATGCTAAGCATATCATTTGCTAATATTTGTGCTGCTTTTGTGGTCGTAGCAAGTTGAAAATTCCGGGTCACGGTCATAAGGTACAATTCGGGCATAGTTTAAAATCAATATGCCCCCTTACAAAATAATGATTATCTAAATGTGTCGCTTTGGAACGGTAATATTGATAGAAGTCTAAATTACTTTCAAAATAGGAGGTCAGTTCATCCAATCTGTCATTGTAGTGCTTTTTACTACCTCAATGCTACCATTCGGTTTTCTCATTTCAGCGTTATACACATCTGTGAAGTATAATAATCGTCCCAAGACTTCCGGTTTTATATATTTGAAAAATAAATTTCCTCTTCTTTACTTTCAAACGGATGCTCAATAATAATCGTTCTTAATTCTTCGAGTGATTTTTGTAGGGACTCTACTACTTCAAATATTAAGTCTATTGAAATATTCCAATTATCAATATCTATTTTATCATAGATTACAAGGTCTATGTTCTTTATAAAATTCTCATATTCGATTTCGCTATTCATGTCATATATTCTTCTGTCATTTATATTGCAAATAGAAGTTTATTTTTATATTTTAATATACAATAATAAATGTAGAAAGTATGTGAGCATACTTCCTACATTAGATAGCCAATTAAAAATTGTATTAAGTTAGTTTCCTTTCAAACAGAATATTGATGAATGATTTTAGCCACAGCATCCGCAAGAGTTACCTTGATTTTCACCGTATCATTCTTTTCTGATACTTTGGTTTCGTCCTTTTTCAAATTCTCTGACGGATTTCCATCTTTTTCTTACTTCTATTTGCACTCCGCAACTACATTTACAAGGTTTCGGAGCAAATAGAGAGGCAAAAAGCCTTTCTTCTTATCTTCCTTTTCTTCCATAATTGAACTATTTATTTTTAAGTGATTATAAAAAACAGGTTAAATACATAACCTGCGATAACTGCCGTTAAAAAGATAACCGCCACTATCATGCCTACCAGTTTTTTCTTGAATATACTGGCAAGCATACTCATTTCGGGAATAGCCATTCCTGCACCACCGATAACGAGGGCAATAACCGCCCCGATGCTCATACCTTTGCCCATCAATGCTATGCCGATGGGGATAGCTGTTTCTGCACGGATATACAGAGGAATACCCAATACGGCAGCCACAGGTATAGCGAGAGGATTGTCTGCACCTGCTATTTTCAACACAAAATCTTAGCGGCATATAGCCATAAATGCCAGCACCGAGAGCAACACCTATCAGTAAATATATCATAATAGGTCTAAGGCTCCCCACGCATTTATAAAAGCAATCTTTATTTTTTGGCGGAAAGGAAGCAACCTTTTGTTTTTAGGCTGTTCGCTGCCTGAACAACAACTGGTTTCACCCGAACATTTTTCACATACTTTTTGTGCGCCTATTTTTCGAGAACATATCCAAATGCAACGGAACAGATAAAAGCGATGACAAAATAGAAAACCATTGCCTTAAATCCTACCAAAGCCCCCCAACATACCTATAATGATAGGATTGAGTAATGGAGAAGCTATCAGAAAGGACATTGTAGAACCAAATGGAACTCCTGCATTTAGAAAACCTACTGTCATAGGAATGGTAGAGCAAGCGCAGAAAGGGGTTAATGCCCCAAATCCGGCAGCTATGACATTGCCCATAATACCCGAACCTGATAGCTTTTTCCGAATCGTTTCTTCCGGGATATACATCAGTATAATTTCTACGGCTGCGCTGATTAACAGAAATAAGGCTATCAACTCAATCGTAATAAATACGAAGTATTGTAATGTGTCTAATAAAGTATTCATAATCTATTGAATTAAAAACTATTTATTAATTAAATGTAGTGTCACAAATGCTTTCTTCCTGTTCAGGTTGTGGCTGTGTTCCGCAACATTTCTTTTCTTCTGGTTGCACTGATTGTGTGTTTGCCGGGCAGCATCCGCCACTTTCATTGCTTTGGACTGTTTGATTTTTTATTTCCAATAAACAGAACGAATACAAGTATTGCCACACCTAACCACAAGAAGAATTTTTGAAAGACTTTGATTTGGAACGTCTTTTCAGATTTGTTTCTGAAACATTCGTTCCACATCCACAAGTTTCTTTTTGAAATAAACTTGATAAAAGCCAAAAGAGTAGGAGATGATGGCAAAGCCAATAAACCAACCTTTATACTCTGCAAAAAAAACTAAGTTGTGACGCTCCAATTCCTAATGTTGCTAATATTCCGGCTAATATAGGTAGCCCACAGCAACTTATTACACCTAATAAAGCAAGTAATGGTGATATTACACTTGCTATCATCGACCAAATTGTTCCTGACTTGCCCATTCTTATTTTACTTTAGGAAACCAACTTCTTGTATTATTGGCTATTTTTACTAACATAAGCATTACTGGAACTTCAACCAATACGCCTACTACGGTAGCCAGTGCAGCACCGGACTGTAAGCCGAAAAGAGAAATAGCCACCGCCACCGCCAACTCAAAGAAGTTACTCGCACCAATCATTCCGGCAGGTGCGGCGACATTGTGGGGTAACTTCCACCATTTCGCCCAACCATAGGCAACAAAGAATATCAGAACCGTTTGCAGGACAAGCGGGACGGCAATCAAGACAATATGTAACGGATTGTTCAGTATCGTTTCCCCCTGAAACGAAAACAGGATGATAAGCGTTAATAGTAACCCGCCAGTCGTATAGTTATCAAACTTACGGATAAATACAGTATTAAAATATTCTATCCCTTTTCGCCGGATAACCAGTTACACGGGTTATTATTCCGGCAGAAAGAGGAATGACAACAAACAATACAACCGAAAGCATAAGCGTATCCCACGGAATCGTAACGCCACCTACGCCCAATAAAAAAGCAACAATAGGAGCGAAAGCAACCAATATTATTAAATCATTCACTGCAACCTGCACCAATGTGTAAGGCTGCATCCCCTTTGGTCAGATAACTCCATACAAATACCATTGCCGTACAAGGTGCAGCACCCAATAAGACTGCCCCTGCTAAATATTCTTCGGCCAATTCGGCAGATATTAGAGACTTGAAAACAACGTAGAAGAATAGATAAGCTATTCCAAACATTGTAAAAGGCTTTATAAGCCAATTTGTAATACAAGTGATGATAATTCCTTTCGGACGCTTACCAACGTTTTTAGATACTCTGAAAATCTACTTTCAGCATCATGGGGTAAATCATTAACCAAATCAGGATAGCCACAGGTATAGACACATTGGCGTATTCTAATTTACTCAATGTTTGCGATATTGCCGGAAGATATTGTCCGATGGCTATCCCGATAACGATACACAAGGCTACCCAAACAGTCAGGTATCTTTCAAAAATCCAATTCCTTGTTTCAATAATGACTGCCCTTTATTTTAATTGCAATTTTGCAGGTAAAAATCATAGAAACGCATTCTTATTTCATCCCGTACCCGAAGAAATTCACTATTTATAAACCCGGTGTCCCGGTCGCTTCTGATGGGTCGTCAAATCCAATGTGCAATCTGTTTTTTACCTTGCCTGTAAACATAGGGCAGCCTTTCATTTGCGCCGCCACATACCGTTATCACATAGTCCCATCTGTGCCCTAAATACAGGCTAACGTTTTTAGGGGTATGGTTGGTAGGTCTATTCCTGTTTCAGACATAACTTTTACCGCCATCGGATTAACCTTTTCAGCAGGTTTTGTTCCTGCTGAAAAGACATCCATGTTTTTATCGAATGACTGTAAGAAACCGTGTGCCATTTGGCTACGGCAACTGTTACCAGTGCAAAGGATTAAAATCTTCATATTTTATAAGTTTTTCCATCCAATCAAGGCAGCATTACCCTTTTGACAATTGTTCTACTTTCTTAATCCAATTTACTTCATTTTGTGCTTTCGCCTGCAAAATGAATTTTCCGTATTTGTCATTGACAGGCAGGCATTTACTACCCACCATTTGTTATTAATTCCCGGCGCGTTGCAAATCCATTTGTAGGCGTTCTGCTTCAAAAACAGGTGTTGCTTCAGGCAAGGTAACAATTACGACTTCCGTTTCCTTTGGATTACGCAAACGGGGCAATAAATTGGCTACCGCTCCCGTAACTGCTCCTTGGGTACGTTCTACTTTTTATGGTAGCTTTGGGTAGCATCCAAAAGCAACAATGTATGACCTGTCGGTGCAGTATCAATCACCACAATTTCATTGTCCGCTTTATCTACAATTTCGGCAAATGCCTTAAAACTGCGATTTCTTGTGTGCATGGCGAACGTAAATCTTCTTCAATATATTCCATATCTTCGGCAGTCATGGTTTCTGCCGCTTTGCTACGAACTTCATTCTTGTAGTTTTCCAATACTTCCGCTTCATCAATATGACTTACTGTAATACCCGACTTTATAGCGAGATCATAGTTCAGATGGTTTGCCGGATCAGTGGTGGTAAGATGTACCTTTGCACCGAGTTTTGTTAATTTCAGAGCTATTTCTGTTGCTAAGGTAGTTTTACCTACACCGCCTTTTCCCATTGTGAACACTACCGCTTACCGGAAGTATAGAGGTCATTAACCAAGTCGTCTATACTTTTAGCACCACTTACAGGCTGATAACAAATATCATCCGCAAGGCTGTCGCTGTATAACATACGGCGTATATTAGCTATATCAGATAAATTATAAGAACGTAGAGGAACGCTGTACATAGGATATTCAGATAGTTCAGCAGGCATACCCTGTAATGCCTTTTGCTGCCTGTTATGCAGTTGTCGTGACACATCATCCGCTTCATTCAGTTGCTGTAAAATACCATTTATCACCAACAACTGATTTTTAATTCCCAATAGCTGTAATTCAGATGAAGAGCGGGCAGCTTCTTTCAATGGAGAAATTTCAGGACGACTGACCAGTACTAACCGAGTTGCGCTTGTATTAGATAGGGGTTTCTACCGCCTGTTTATAAATTCCTTTCCGTTCCTCCAAGCCTGATAACTGCCCTAAACAGGATGCACCATGTGTACTTTCACTAATAAATGTACTCCATGCAGATGGAAGCCTGCAACATTCGCAATGTATGTCCGGTAGGTGCTGTATCAAAAATTATATGGTCATACTCCTTTGCTTTATCAGCATCGGTAATAAAGTCCGAGAACTCATTAAAAGCTGCGATTTCTACTGTGCAGGAACCTGAAAGCTGTTCTTCCATATTCTGAATAACGCTTTCGGGTAATTTTCCCCTGAAAGGTGCAATAACACTTTCTCTGTATTCTGCTGCTGCCTGCTCAGGATCAAGGTTTACAACAGTCAGTCCCGGCACTTCTGAAATAGCTGTACCGTGTCCGTTTAAGGATTGATCGAAAACATCTTGTAAGTTAGAAGCCGGATCTGTACTGATAAGAAGTATTTTCTTTCCCTTATCAGCCAAACCAACTGCTGTGGCACAAGCAATAGAAGTCTTTCCTACTCCACCTTTACCTGTAAAAAACAGGTATTTAGTCAGTTCTATATCGGATAAATTGAATGCTTTCATTTCTTTTTTAATATAAATCTGTTATACATTTATTTAGCGGGCATTAAATCTAAATTCACTCCCGTCCATTCACTCATTTGTTTAGTGGTAGGATAAACTTTAGAAACTGCAATTTCACCATCTACTAAAGTAATAGGTAAAAGCTTTCTGCACCATTCTTTTTTGAAGATATTCATTTACTGTTTTATTGCTCACATACACCTGTGGTTCATCCCGTAAATTGTGACGGGTAACAATAACACCCTGTCTTTTCAATGTTTCGACAACAACTGCAACCCTCATCAATTCAGGATTGATATTTGTTCCACACAAACCCGTAGGGCAACACATTGCCGGATCAAAAATTTCTATCTTTTTTCATACTGTCCTTTATTTAAATTAATTTAAATTGTTCATAGATAAAAAAAACGACCGCATAATAGATTCCTATGACTATAAAGAGTATAGCAACAATTTTGCGAAACCATTTTTCAAAAATTTGTACGCTGTTATAAAACCGACCTAATCCGGCTACACTATACGCCAATATCCAAGCAACAAGGATTACAGGCAACCCTGTAGCGATAGCATATATTACGGGTAAAAAATACCCGCCCGTTTCTGCTGCCGCCAAAGTAAGTATACCGAAATAGAAAACTCCACTGGTGGGGCAAAAGGCTAGAGCAAACAAAATACCCAATAACAAAGCGCCCCAACTACCTTTTGTATTCTTCTTTAGCCCCTCTCCGCCAATATTGATTTTGGGTATATTTAGCTTTATAATATCGAGCATGAATATCCCTATGATAATTAATACCGGAGCAATCAACATCTCACCGTATTTACTTTACCACCTTTTGAACCATATACATACTTGCCCCCTCACGAAGAACCGGAATAAGAATAACCCCAAGTACTGTATAAGTCACTATCCTGCCAAATGTATAAAGTAACCCATTTATGAATATACGGTGACGGTTTTCTATATCCTTACCAATAAAACCTATTGCCGTTATATTAGTAGCCAAAGGGCACGGACTGATTGCCGTTAAAATTCCTAAGATAAAGGCTGTTATAACAGGGACAGAACTATTGTCTAATAGTGATTGAAGAAAAATCCATCCTACAACTGTTTGATTTATCAGTTCGCAGACTTCATCGGGCAGCATGGAAAGCGCCACGTCATTTTCCTGACAGATATGTTGCAGGACGGCCAGCATGTTCAACGACTTCTTATAACTTCTCACGAGCGCAGCGAATGAACCGCTTTCAATTTTAATCTTCTTCATAACGTTTATTTTTTAGAGTGTTCTTCTTTTTCCAGCAACATGGCACGGAGCACGTCCGAACGGCGGTAATATATCTTCCCCTTGTCACTATGAAAGGGGAGTGTCCCGTCATTGCGTCGTCTTAAAAGTGTCCTGTCCGACATCTTGGTGAGCAAGCGCACACCTTTTGAGTCCAGTATCTCGCTGTCCGGCAAATTATGTACGGCAGGAGCCAATAACTTTTCAATGTTGGTAACTTTGGCGAGTATGGCACTAAGCATGTGGGTTGTCTGTCCACCCGGTGCAGTTCTTCTGTTATTCATAATGACCTTATTTTTATTGTTTATGGTGCAATATTACGGAGATATTATAAGGCCATTGGTTACTCAACCGTTGAGCAACCGCCAAAAAAAGACAGAAAACGCCAATTTGGGACAAAAAAATAGCCGAGAGACATTGTCTCCGGCTATTCTATAACAAGTAGGCATCAATAAGTTATGCCTTAAATTACTAATATGTTAATAATCAGATTTATACAAAAATAAATAGCAGTATATTTTGCTATATTCCAAATATTGCCTACATTTGTATATGAGTTATTTGAAACTATGCAAAGTAGTGTAACCCGAAGCAGGACTTCCATCACCAAATCGTTACCTGCAGGTCAATTATAATCCGTGGAAACTTTCCGGCTTGACAACGCCTCAAATCATTGGGAATACAACCTGAAGTCCGTTACTGGTTTGTGAGAGTTTTCGCCGTATGTTTGTCGGAATGCATGGACATTATGCCGATTTCAATGTAGGGGGATGGCCCGACTGGTCTTTTATCAGTGACAATATGCAGCATACGCGTTATCAGGGATATCTTTATGGTGGTGGCTTTTCCGTAGGATATTCGTGATTCTGAAAAACGCTGGGGTATAGAAACGTCTGTCGGAGGGATATGCGCACATTGTATATGACAAATATCCTTGCGCTACCTGTGGTACGAGATTGAAGGAAAGCAGCAAAAATTATTTCGACCTACCAAAGCAAGTGTGTCACTTATTTATGTAATTAAATAATGAGGAGTATGATAATAAGAAATAATAGGTTTCCTGTGTGTATGTTGGTGGTTTGCAGCCTGAATATAAACACAGCTATGGCTCAATCCCGCTCTTTTACCGTGAATCCGGTGCGGTTGGAACAGAAAGGTGATTTTATTCATGTCGATATAGATTTTGTTTGAATAATGTGAAAAGTGAAATCTGCCCGGGGAATGGATTTTATTCCGCGACTGGTGACTCCCGGATACACACAGAATCTTCCGAAAGTTTCTATTAAAGGTCGTGACGAGTATCTGGCGTATGAGCGTGAGTTTGCGTTGATGAGTGCCAAAGAGAAGAGAAACTACGAGAAGCCATATATAGTGGAAAAAGCCGGAAAACTAAGAAATGATACGATTCGGTATCAATATCTGGTTCCGTTCGAATCATGGATGAAGGATGCGCGTCTGGACGCAGCGTGATGAATGTGGTTGCGGCGAAACGGCATTAATGAACATCGAGGAATTTGGCAAAGTGACGTTGGAACGTGTATGGACGCCTTACGTAGTGGCTCCTCAGTTTGCCTATCTGCAACCGAAAGCGGAAGAAATCAAACAACGGGATATTCAAGCGAATGTTTTCTGGATTTCGAGGTGAATAAAGTCAAGATTCGTCCCGAATACATGAATAATCCTCAGGAACTGGCTAAAATCCGGAAGATGATCGATGAGCTGAAGTCCGATCCGAATGTGAAAGTGAACCGTCTGGATATTATCGGTTATGCATCTCCGGAAGGAACATTGGCAGCGAATAAACGTTTGTCTGAAGGACGTGCCATGGCGCTCCGGGATTATCTGGCATACAGGTACGATTTTCCGAGAAACCAATACTACATTGTCTTTGGAGGTGAAAACTGGGACGGACTGGAGAAAGCGCTTGAAACAATCGAAGTGGAATATAAAGACGAAGTGCTGGATATTATCAGGAACATACCTATTGAAAAGGAAGAGAAAAAAACTGATGCAACTTCATGGAGGGACGCCTTACCGATACTTGTTGAAGTATATTTTCCCAAGTCTGCGTGTGGCTATCTGCAAAGTGAATTATGAAGTGCGGATTTCAGTGTGGAGGAAGCAAAAGAGATTATCAAGACGCGTCCGCAGAATTTGAGCTTGAATGAAATGTTTCTGGTGGCTAATACCTATCCGACAGGCTCGCAAGAATTTATTGATGTGTTCGAAACGGCTGTCCGGATGTATCCGCAGAGTGAGATTGCAAATATAAATGCTGCTACTGCCGCTTTATCACGCAATGACTTGGTTTCGGCCGAACGTTATCTGGGCATGGTGAATTCGAATAAGAATTTGCCGGAATATAATAATGCTATGGGAATATTAATGTTAATGAAGGAAGATTATGAATTATCGAAGAAATTTTTGAAAGTTGCAGAGCAGTCAGGTCTGGATGCAGCTAGGGGCAATCTGGAAGAATTAGTCAGGAAGAAGACTAATGCTGCCGAAATGAGAAAAAAATGGTAAGTAAAACTTACTGATTAAGGGGAAATTATATATGTATTAATTCTAATAATTTTTTGTATTATGCTAAAGATTAAATCAATTTAGTTTCGTTGCTGGCCGTTGTGGCATTAGCAAGTTGTTCAAATGAGAATCTGGAGGAAAATCCGAGGTTGAAGGGGGAGCAGGTTATGATGTAGCTTACGTATCAATTAGTCTGACTAATCCAAAAGTGCCTGGTTCACGTGCTTGGGCGAACAAACCGGCTTTTGCCTGCGGAAAGCGCGATTAATGAGCTTTATGTGATTATGTTCGATGCGGGTAAGGTGGTGACTAAGGATGAAAAGGCAACTAAGTATGCCACGGTATTGGGATCAAGTTCTTTCGGGACAAATAATGTGGAGTTACGACTCCGAATACCCGGTTAAAGTGGATCCGAATACTAAGTATTTGCTTGTTATAGCCAATCCGGGTTACCAATTAAAGAGATCGCTTGATGATATTCAGCGGGAGATGCAACCTATACTACCATCAATGGAATGATTACAGTTCCTGAAAACAATACTAAGCCCAACAATGCTTATCTGGTAGAGGAGGTTGTACACTCTAATGGTTGTGCAATGATTAATGTCGGATTCTACGATGATGTCAATTCAAAATGGGAAGATGAATGTCTGTTCGATGTATCGGACAAGATTGTTTTGGTCAGCGACTATAAATCGGAAGCGCAAGCTCAGAATGCGGCGAAAAGTAATCCGGCTACTCTGAGATAGAACGCCTTTGCTGCAAAATTGGAGGTTATGATTGGCGGTTCATTAGAAGTAGGACCTTTTGAAGATGGAACAAATGCAAGTCTTGACAGTTTGATTTTGGAAATTGGACTATAGACTACTACAACTCCTGTTCTATCCTTTGCAAAGAAGACTACCACAAAGTCGTCTCATACTACCGATTCTACAAAAAGTAACTTCTATACAGTTGACCCCAACTTTTACGGCTGCAGGGTGGAACCGAATATCTTACAGGCATTGTTAAGAATACACTTGATGCTAACCGCGAAAAATTACAAATACTGTATCGAGAATACGATGGCCGCAGATATCAGAAGTTCGGTGCGGCTACGCGTCTGGTACTTAAGGGACAGTGTATGCACCTTGGAAGGCCGGTGAATTTACTTTAGGAGATGACTGGTATCGTCTTCCTAACGGAACTAATTCTGTAAACTTCAAGAGTTTTGCTGAATTGCTGGCTGCTTATACAGAAGCCAAACTCAAAACAAACAAACTCAGAACCTATGACCGCCCAGGAAAAACTCTGGTTTTGCATGCGAACTGCTCCCTATAACCAGATACAACCTTTGCTTACCAATGATCCGGTGATTTTGCATCTTCTTACGCAGACTATTCTTGACGACAACAATATTAAGAATGGCGCAAGTGAACTGTGCAAAGAAGAAGGTTGCAATCTATTGGTATCCAAAGAGAGTCCTCAACTATTACTACTATGAGATTCGTCATGACAATGCAGCCAACTCCTTATATGGAGTATGGAAAACAATAGTGTAGTACGTAATAACTATTATACACTTACGCTGACAAAGGTGAATGGTAACGAAGGTACACCGTGGTATCCTGGTGGTGGTCCCGAAGATCCGGATGAAGAAGAAGATATCGATAAGAAAGGTGCCTATCTCCACTTTGAGATTAAAGTTGCTCCGTGGATATACTGGACTACAAATTTCGAAATCTAAATAAACTTTACTTTCAAAGAAAACAGGGCAGTGCGGACTGCCTGCCCTGTAATTTTTTTTAATAGATATTCCGTGCGGAACAGGCCGCCGAAAAAGTAAAAAACAAGCCAGTGACAGGCTTCCAAAATAGCACTGAATATACCGGCGCATCTGGAGATGCCAATGAAATGCAAAGCGCGCCCCAAAGGAAATAACCGGATCTCGACAAAAAAATGGCAAACCGATAGTCTCTGACAATAAAAAAGATATGTTCGAAAAATTAAATCAGATTTGCCCCTTCAAAAACAGTATACGCGAAGACCCTTCCACGGTGCGAAACTTTGGTTGAATCGGTGGCCTGATTCCTTATGCGGATGCTTCGATGCAGGTATGTGGATGTCGTGCGACAGTACAGCGACGATAAATCGTTTTCACCGTGCAAGCCAGAGAGGTTGCTGGGTAAATAGTGGGTGGAAACCGGATTGACCGACGAGCTCATTTCGGAAGTTATAAAGTACTGACCGTCGGAAGTCTGTCTGACAGATTCCGGCTTTCGGACAATGCAGGTAATAAACTGGTGCCGGGAACAACCACCCTCCAACAAGTCATTGTATCCCTGAAGCGAGAGACGGATGTTGTTAATTTCGATTTCAGCATCTTTACTTCGGAGAGGTTGTGGAAATGGATCACCTGCCATCCAGTACTGACCATAAAAATTTATCCGGTGAACCTGATACGTGACAAATTAATCGGTTTTAATCTCGCGTTAATGGGATATGAGGAAAATAAAGTGGATGGCACACAATATACATTTTAAATTCAGGCGCCGGAAAATGCGGTTTATTCCTGGGAAAACGAACCCACAGGACAAGGGCCGAAGTATGGCGGTTATGTCCGGCAATGCCTCAGAACACGGCGTATACAGGTGGGATTACGGATGCGAATGAAGCTGAAGTCTGGATCCGATGTGGATTATCCGGTCCCGCACGCCTGAATATCTTGGACAGGCAGAGGGAATGAAATCGATATTTACAGTTGCTGAAAAAACCGAGGAGGATTCTTTCCAAACTGGTATTGTCGTGGGAACTGATTCATTGGTTCACGGGATGAAGTTTAAGAAGCAGAAAAAGCTATTACATATCATTTGTCTGGCATCCACCATCCTTTTTGTTCCTCATGTAGTAGAGAAGCTGATGTGGCTTTGCTGAGTTGCCTGCCCATGCTACTACCCGGGCAACTTAGCATCGACTTGGTGAACAATGGGGGATGTGGGAATAACAGGGAGAAGATAAACCCATGCGGTTTATCGACTTCGGCAGCACGCCCAGTGAAAGTGGGCTTGATGAATGAACACATCCTGTTGAGTACCCGGAGACAGCTACTGATATAGATGCGCAACTTCTCGAAGTGACTTCCAGTAATGATATCCTGGTCGTAGTTATTGCCAACGAACCGCAGAGCCTCACAAGCAAAAACTTGACGGTATAGCCAATCTTTTGACATTGCAAGAGATTTTACGATATCTCCAGCATACTGAATAGTGACGGGCAGATTATTTCGGCAAACCGGAATGCCTATGACAGGAGTGATCCGGGATATATCCATAGCACCTGATGAAACCAAAACAGTACAAATGGTGATCGAACGTGCCGTAGCCCGGTAGATGTCTTTATCGAAGCTATAGACGGTGGGCGGTGACCGGATATATTGCCGGAAGCACTAGTGTCACCTGCACAATTTCTCCTACATGATAGCTATTTCGTGATGGGAAACGTGGACAACGGCACGCGTGATAACACCGACTCTTCAAAAACTACGGAAAAGTGAAGGAAGACGTGTCGAAAAGCAATTTGTTAACGCATAAGTGGACAGCTGCGACTACAGAAACTTGGGCATATTCATCTGCTCCCGGAGCTGAAAACCGGAAGTTGCTTTGCTCGTTCTACACAGCCGAACGTCTATTCAAGTCGGATTATTCCGACCGACTGTCTATCAGTATGGCTAATGTCCCGAAAGGCCCTTCGACGTCACCGGAATAACCGAGAAAGTAATTGAAAGCGTAACAAAGGTTGATGGCACAGGCAGTCCGACAGGCGCAACCTTTACGGAGATCCGTCGGAACAATGTGTATCAGGTAACGGCACGCGTCGGAAAAATAGGTATTCAAATACTGACGATAAGCGTAGAAGATTGGGGTGAAAGACAAGACATTGACTTGAATCTGACTTGTAATATCTTTCGTTGATTGTTTTTAATTTCGAAAAGAAGTAAGATGATAAAGACTATAAATAATATTAAGATGATTATGGCAATGGCTGTCCTTTTTTAGTTGTCCTCTTTTCGTGTGTCAGAGAAGAGATGACGTGTGATAAGGAATTAATTGTTGTGCAACGTATCGGAGAAGGCGGCTATGTCTACACTCGTGGTGCGGCAATCTCTTCGAATACTGATCTAAAAGAAGAGACTTTCGGTCTTTACGGCTCACTGACTCCCAATGCTTCCGTTCCCCAACCATACTTCAATGCAAGTGCCACGGTTAACGCCGACCTGACAGCCACCATCTCGCCGTTGCAATATAGGCCCGATTGCTGAATGCGAGCATGAAATTCTTCTCCTGGTATCCGTACAGTGATGTGAATGCGCCTACTGCGAGTTTCACTGAATCCCGGAGAAATGGTGCTGAATTATACAGCGAATGCGTCCGCAGCCAATCATGTCGATGTACTGGCGGCTATATCGGACCCTGTATGGGTTGAAGGTGAATATACACTTCTACCACACATTGACCAAGGTTACCTTTTACATTCAAGAAAGTAGCTCCTGTACCGGATGAGGTGACTATCGAGAAAATAGAATTCCAGAATGTGGGAAAAAGCGGTAAACTTGCCGTGGCTGAAATTCCAACCGCCACGACGAAAACGGCAAACCGAAGTTTGTCTGGGAGCGATGTCGCCACCGGAAGGGTTGCTTCTACTCTCACCGGTAACAAAATGGTGACCGAAGATGCCACCTTGATGGGGGATACATTCCTCATGCTGCCGACCGACGCTTTCTCCGCAACCACCAAAATCGTTGTCACCACCAACTTTGGTGACCGGGAATTCTGTTCAGTGATATTATCGCCAAGAACCCGCACTCTTGGGAGTCGGGCGAGTACATCAACTACAATCTTACGATATCCAACGAAACCTATCAGCTTTCAGCCACCCCGCTTGAATGGACGGAAAGCCCGGTGAATGTGATTTTCGACAAACAGTATTATCTCAAGTTATCGCAGACCAAGGTACAGACGGCTGGTGATGGTGTCACTGTCAATATAGAAGCGAAAAACGAATTATGATGCCAATCCGATACAGGCCATCTGCCGGGTGCGTCATTAAACAAAAAGTACTATGGATACATGGCCAACGGTTAACATGACCCAGACATCCTTTCGGGAGGTGTGTATACCTATAATATACAAGGTTGTGATGCCCGGATTTAACTCCGGAACCGGAACTAAGCGGGAAACAGGCTTTTTATATCAATGCCGGTAATCTGCGACATCATGTACTGTTGAGCCAGTGTTAACGGTTCCCCGATAAACCTCCCGTCCGTATCTTCGACGATGACTGGAACGGGAACAGCAAAGAAAGAAGACGAAATAGAAACGGTGGATATTCTTGTTTTTGATATGTCAAAAACACCGGCGGTATACCTGGAATGGGTCAGCGCTACAGGAGTTACTCAGGACTTGGCTGACAATTCCACTGTGAGTTTCTCTGTTGTGCTTTCTCCCACTACCGCATCTACCTGCATCGTGGTTGTGGCAAATAAGGAACTTGATAATATTGTGTCGGGCTTCATGAAGGGAACGACCACCAAGGTTGAGGCAATGGAAAAGATGCTCCACACCCAGACCGGCAAATGGCTGGCAGACGGTTCGACGACTGATGGGTATACGCGGATTCCGATGTACGGGGAGAAGGTAATAAAAAATCACTCCTTCGATGGATCCGATAACTGGCATAAATATGAAACGTATGCTGGCGCGCATCGATATCCGTAATAACAGTGCCACTTCGAATTTCACGGTCGAAGAGGTTTACCTGGCTAATTACAATACCACCGGATACATTGCTCCGGCATGGAACACGAACGGGCAGGTTACTGACCCGGCTCCGATACCCGGTTCTCCCTGTGAACAGTGGTAAAATGACGGAAGAAGGGGATGCCATTTTTACCCGTAAATGGCAACACACCCTACGATGGGGAGATTTATACATTTGAATCTCTAGCAGCAGAGGATGCCGGTGGTGTGGGACAAGATGGAGAAGCGAGCCGTAAGAATGCTACTTGCCTGATTGTGAAAGGAAGAATCGGTACGGGCGAATCGACATTTTACCGGGTGGATTTTACCAAAACCGGAAATACAGGAGAGCAGGTGGAATATTTGTCCTTGAAGCGAAACCATAAATACATCATTACCATTACTAAGGCGTTGGGAATCGGTTATAAAAGTTTTAGCGAGGCGTTGGCATCTTATACAGTCATGTCCAACCTTAAATTCCGGTTGATACACTATGACCGTGACAAGGTCAAAGATGTAGTCTACAATGGGCAATCTATGCTCGGAGTGGGTGAGTCGGAGGTCGCTGTAACTCAATACCAGAATAATAGTTATGCCATAGACGTTTTTACTGACAGTCCCGGTGGCTGGAAAGCCACTGTTACTGCAGGAGCGACTGGCTCAAATTTGAAGGTGGGGTCGATGCGGCGTCGGGCGTTGCGAACGATGATACCCAACTCAAATTGAAGATTCCCTTATTTTAATAATGAAACTATAGGTGTTGAGCGTAAGGCTACTGTTACGTTGACAGCAGGGCGCTTGACTCACAATATTGAAGTGACGCAGTATACGATAGATCCGGGAATTATCAAATTTGTCGATGCATACGGAAATGTGTTGGAGAGAGGTCTTTTTTTTCCCCGATTAGAAATCCCGATGGTGACGAACTCCCTCTTGAACCGCAGACGGTGTATGTCATGTTTTCCGTGGATAAGATAGAAGGTAAACTTTTTGACGCTAACGATATCAGTATGATCCAATATAATACCGGCGGTTTGATTCCGCACTTAGACAGGACGAATACGGTACCGTTCAGTGAAAGGGTGCAGGCGTTTACCATACAGCCTAATCCGCGAAGAGCGGGTGATGGTACTGTTGAAGATGGTGAAGGCTGGTGGTGGCGTTGGGACTTCATCTTATTCGGCCTGTACGATAAGGAGGGATACCTCACTCATGTACAATTCCCCATCAATCAAGGGAGTTGGAATTCTCATTTCGATATATTCCCACTACAGTCAATAGCCGTACTTATAAAGTCAATCTGGGTGCGGAACAATACTTGCAATTGTTTGTCAATAACAATTGGGAAATTATGGATATTGAGGAATTGAATATAACGAACGATGATGGTACCGGACTAATTCGGACCGATTCGGATAATGATGTAATTATAGGCAGAAAGAATGCGGACGACAAGATGTATCTTGAGTCTATCATAGGCTATGATGACGGCAAGGGGAATGATGTGGTTGGCCATGGATACGATTTTAGGCTGAAGCTTCACCCCGGCAAGTGGAAAGAGGGAAAAGGGAACGATAAGAATTACGTTCAGAAATGTAATGCATACCGTTGCGGATGAAGAATTCCCTTTTTATCGTACGATTGACCTTCAGATGGTGTCCGAAACCAAATCTTACACAACTGCCGGGGAACCTCTTTTCTATCTTTATCCGCTTCGGTTTGATAACAGGCTATATTATAAGGAAATAGGCGAAACGAAACAAAGTGTGGGGCGGTTGGAAAATGTAGCCGATGCGGAGGATATCTGTAGAATATAGGCGATGGTTGGCGTCTGCCTACTGCCAGTGAACTGTTGCTGTCATTCGCTCATGAAAATGCTTTTTTAGGTGGCAATGCGGAGAATTATAATAATCATGATAGCCAGAATATATATGGGTGGTATCAAAACTGGACTGGTAATTACTGGACTTCATCATACTATGAGGCTAAAGGCTCTGCTACCCGTTTTTGGATGGAGATGTCGGCAGGTTATCTGGATTCCGCACCTGTTAGCGATAATAATTATTTCCGTTGCGTAAGGAATAATGCAAATAGCGGAAAGAAGTACCCTTATCTGACAGTAGAATCCACGGGGGTCACTATTATCTCCCGCGATGCCAGTGGAGGAACAGATCCTTCGGTGTTATTTGCTTCAGGTGAAACTCCGAATACAAGTGACGCGATGAATAAGATTGCTCCTAAGTTTCAGATTGAAAATACCAGCAGTAATGGTAAAACATGGTCGGAAGCAAAAAGCGGCATGCGAAAGCAAAGGGAGTGGTTGGCGTCTGCCCACCCAGCGTGAGATGTATTTGGTACTCAGTATGGGTGGAACCGTTACCAGCATCAAAACCAAGGTTTCGGTAGCTCAACTACTTGGACAGGGAGCGGATTCGAGAAGATTAGCGCTGTGCATTGGACATTGACTTTTTACGCGATGGCGGCTATTGGGTGGTCGGGCATAATAATGGTGAATTCGGCGCATGGACTACGCCAGAATCTACAGATTGGGCTTGGTATCGTTGTGTGCGCACAATAGAATAAAAGCTAAAAGAGCTGTATCAGAATCTTGTTTGTCTTCATTCTGATACAGCTCGTCTTTTTATCTCTTTTCTTTTATATCCTAAAATCTACAATTGTTTACAACGTATTGATAACTTCCAATTGCTTTTGTAAAAAGCGATACGCTGTCTTCTCCACTTTCTGAAACCAGAATAGAGTGGCGCTTCAACGATTGAATCAATTGCGTTGCATCTGGCAGATATACGAGCTTTGCGAATCCATCGAATTGATAGAATATACCCGCAGCAGGCTGACTTGGTAATCATGTTTCTCGATATAACTGTAAGTGGCTTCGAAACTGATATTGGACAGATAGAAAGATACTTTCTTGTTTTTTCGCTGAACTCTCCTTTTATGGACAGATGTTCTACCACGCCAAGTAACTGAAGAAGCTCTTCCTTTAAATGCATGACATCGTCCTGCTTATCAGATTCAGACTGGCAAAGTACTTGATCTCTTTCACAAAAAGAATAAAAGATATTTGTGTCCCAGATGAAAACGTTTTTGGACACTGTCTTATACTTTCACTCAGCTTCTTATGCACATTGACGATCCGTTCATCTACAGACATCTCTTCAAAGAATGTGGCGTCTTTATATCTCCATTCTGAT
>VOFG01004565.1_pt1 | contig 22771 bp, 31 predicted proteins | sample 5384171 | NCBI WGS metagenome assembly VOFG01 (sample SAMN12384726, study PRJNA508395) | human gut metagenome | isolation source: healthy gut F | host: Homo sapiens | reverse complement strand
ATATTGTACTTCGTTCAGTTACGTACTAAAGCCTGACCTGATATGTCCTGGTTTCGAAACGGAGCTACTGATTTCGACCCGGTATTTTGCTACCAAATCATCGTCTGTGGCTTGTGGAATCACTACCGTACAACTATTTGTAGTTATATTCTCCACTGATATGTCTTTGTGAGAAAATAGGTACGTCGCCACCCGTACGTTTGTCTGTATAAATAAACTGCGAACCATCATGCGGCGCTTTTATCACCCATGGAGTTTTATCTCCTTATTATGTTTGGTATCCAACCGGGTTATCTCGCACATCGGTATTAGTATTGCACTACAATCAGCCCTTCCGTCACATTCTCTCCACTCGCCGGATAGCGTTCATCATAGATATCATTTACATCGAGTTCGAAACAACCCATAGTAACCGGGACCTATATATTCAACCAGGTGAACCGGTCTTGTTTTATAGAGCGTTCATCTTCAATGCTGAAGTGTGAATGTCCCGTGAAGTGTATTACTTTGTTTATAATTACTTAGTGTTTCGGCAGTTGATTTTTTGTAAGCCACGGTCCCCAGGCAGTTTCCTTTTCCGAAGGTGCATGAGAGAAAACAAAAATAGGTTTTCCCGGATAGTCACGTGCAGCCTTTTCCAAATGTTTTCTTTAAAAATTCCACGGCTGTTTCGTCATAATCAGCCCATGAGGAAGATACACTAAGAGTAATAAAAAGGATAGCCACCCTGTTCTATATATTGATGAAGCGGTTGCGCAAATGTGTCATTGAAGTACTGCTCAGTATCTTTGTTATAACATTCATGATTTCCCAGCATAAAATATGCTTTTACGTCTTGTGGCAGATTCTTCCTGAAAAGTTCCTGTACAGCCCGATACTGCGCTTCACTGCCACCGTCTGTCATGTCCCCACAGACAAAGATTGTTTTTCACCTTCGGTTGTTTCTCCAATATCATTTTTCAAGGCACGTGGTGTTTTTACATCCGCATATTCTGTTCCGGTTCTCCGCCCATAGTGTAAATCAGAAAGTACGGCGAAACTAAGTTCATCTTGAGATACCACAACTGCTTCTTGTTCAAAAATCAACTCTTTCTTACCATAATCCAGCGAATTGGATAGCTGCACAATAGCAGTACGCGGTTGTTCTTCCTCATTAGCACTGACTTTCAAAAGAATCTCCCCGGACTGTTCTTGTTTACCTACAGGAGTAACAGTAAGAAAATCGTCACCTTTAGTCACTTTCACTTCCCAGGTGATGCCCGGAGTTGAGTTTACAGTTATTTTATACTCGCGTCCCTCCGCTTTCACAGGAAGAATCAAACGACTGAGTGTCATGTCAATATCCTCTGATACATAGAAAACCGACAGGGTAATTTGTTCTCCATCTTTATTGTCACTGCAAGCAATGACTTCCAAAGCAAACAGACAGATAAAAAGAACTGATTGGCAAATATGTTTTAAGTGTTTTCATAGTTTTTGATGTAGACAGTTTAATGAAATAAAGATTACGATTTCCTGAAAAGATAAAAAGATTCTTCGCTGGAGAAGGATAAACCTTCTCCAAACGATAGAATTCTGATAAAACTAATTATCGGTTAAACCTCTAATGACTCAAACAGTAAATATAGAAACCTATTAAAAACAGTTTTGCATTATCTATATTTCTCACCATAGATAATATTTAGTTAGTATATAATTCCAGTTCGTCCAAAGACACCTCGCCTTTTTTGTGCGTTCCTGTATTCATTGCATTTTTCTGAGTATGCTTATTATTCCATGCCTTCAGGATAGAAATACGGAGTTTTTAGTTTCTGAAGTCAGCATAATCGGTTGACTCTCATATTTATTAATAGATATGCCTGTTTTATAGACACCGCCAACCATACCGTCAATTGTTGTTTTACTAAATAAATTCTCATTCTCCGCAATAGACTGAACTTTTGTCCATGTATCGCCACTTCCTCCCTGCTCATAGATGTTTGCCTCTATAGGATAATTCCCCCTCGAATTATACATTACCAATTTAACAGGAGATGTCAAGTTGAAACCACTTACATCTATATCAATATAGACCCCATAAGTAGTATCATAATTTGTATTGGCAGTTTTTGTTTTATCGATAGAATTATTACTGCCGAAAGTCCATTCCGATTGCCAATATCCGATTCTGTGTATTACCCGGATTCGGGTATCCGTCATTTGCAGTAGCATTATAGTAGTTTCTGTCGGTTAATTTATCAACAGGCAAGTTTGCCCACTGACTTACGCCTTCACTATTAGTAGTCAATTTACCTTTTATACTCAACTGTTTTGTAACCGTAAATAACAAATAACATATCTCCGTATTTACTTCAATTGCCGTATTGCTACAAGATTTCAGAACAATAGGCAACAAGTATTCACCAGGTGTCATTGCATCTTTAGGAGATATGGCAACCGAAAACTCTTTTATCTGTTCCGTCAGCTTTCGTTATACTCAAGCTAACAGGAAGAGTGTAATTTCCAGCCGGCAATAGACTGAATGCAGTTTGGTTATTAGAATTATACGCAGTAACCAGCTCATCTAAAACATCTGCGTTTGTCTCAAATGTTATGCTACCACTGCCTTCCCATTGATAACCGGTGTTCAGATTCACATTCAGTTTTATTTGAGTCTCTTCTCCTCTATTTACGTTTTTATTCGATTGCAACCCTTTTTCTTTCAAAGACAATTTCGAGTTGACACTGAGAACCTGTAATAACATACTTTCTCTTTATCCACTAAAACGGCATACCTTCACAGGAAGCTAAAGCCACCGGCAATACATATTCTCCATCAGTCAATTCACCTGAAGCACTATTTATTGTGATAGTAACTTCCTTTATTACTTTCGTCAGTATCAGCAAATATCAGTTTGCCATTAGTACCCAATGTATAGTTAGCCGCAGGCAGAAGTTTTACATCCTGCTCCCCTGAACTCTGTTTGTATGCATCTACCAACTCCTGTAACCCGTCCGGTTCGGCTACAAACACGACTTTTTACTATTCCAGCGGTTGTCCACATTCAAACTGACATTCAATTTCTTCGTAATATCTATACTCAAGCCGGAGATAATAACTTCCGTATTTCCTATAATTCCACTTTCCAGTAAAGTAAACTGCGGAGTAGTCGCTTGCAGTTGAACAATGGCGATATCATACCCTTCTCTCACCTCACAACTCTCGGAAGTAAGCCGAACCGGCACTACATACTGTTTGCTATTCAAGTCCGCCAGGTTTCTAACCGTACCCTTAATTGCCATATCCACTTTCTGCTTTTTACCCCGGCAGCGACCTCTACAGTAGCAGGCAACGTGTAATATTCTTCCGGCAGCAAGATATACGCTTTTTGCTTTTCAGCGTTGTAAACATCAAGCTCAGCTTGAGTCAATGTCGATAATCCGGCTGTAACAGTTCCTGTATTGCTAACTCCTGTTCTAGAAAGCTGTATGTTCACCGGAATATCTTTTGCTTCATTAAGGAACGCAACAGTCTTTTCTACATCTTTCCACGCTAATCTCGTGATAACGGAATTGTCAGTACCATTCGCATCTCCCTCTTCTACATCCGGAAGGAACGTCTTGTCAACCTCATCACTACAAGATGCAGAGAAGAACAATAATCCGCAAAGTAATGACAGGAATAATATACTTTTTTCATACTCTAATCTTTTAAGCTTACAAATCAATTATACCCATGCCCGGATATGTATTGTCCGGGCAACTGGCATTACTTGTTTTTAATATCAATATTCATTACAAAGACAGACTTTCCACTTATCGGATTCACATATTTGTCCATCAGACCTTGATTGTGCGGTTCGTAGAATGGCAGAAACTGATACCCTTTCTTCCCGGTTTTGTCGCTGATAACTTCTACCAGAAACATTTTGTGATATGTCCACAAAGATTTATCATTCGTATAATCGCCATACCAGAACAGTTCTCTTGCATCTTTACGATACTTGCTGCCTTCGATGCTCATCTGCGCCTTCTTCTCTGTCGAAACTTTTGCCATCTTTGAAGATATAGAAGTTCACTTGGAATCCTTTCTACAGACTCGCCGTCTTCCGTCACATTGACTTCGATATAATCAGCCATATAGTCTGCCATCACATGATCGAACATACGCCAACCTTTTTTGGCTCCGCATGCATTGATACAGTTGATTTCATAACCACTCCACTCACACTTGTCGATAGAAGGATATGGGTTGTTCATAATACCGGCAATCGGAGTAAATCCCTGGTTACTAATCGGGTTTTTGTCAGCACCTATGCTCAGAGGATATATATCTTCAATACCACGGAAATGACCGAGTTCATGCACGATAGCTGCCACAGTGCTGGTGTTTTCATCCAAATGGTTAAAGAACTTGCCTATATTCTCTTTACTAGGATTTATAACTAATATATTTCCCATACCAGCACCGTCATCTCCATAACCGCCACCACCTTCACCTTCTTGTACCACAAAGTCATAAACTACCATACACTGATATTTACTTTTATCTATCCGTGTGGGATACAAATTGTGTACATTCCAGTGGCTATACCCCCGGATCTGTCAATTCCTTTTCTTCATCCCGTTCATAGATTACTATATCCTCTAAATCGGGAATAAAGATATAATTCCGCTTGAACCCTTTCTGTTTGTCCAGTTTATTGAAACGTTCATTGATAGCCTCCCATTGAATCTTCAAACGACTTTTGAAAAATTCAAGGTCTCTCATATCATAGCCTTCTTTGTCAACGGCTAACTTTACCTGAAAAAGCGATATTTGTGCCGTCATCGTACTCTAATCCCACTTTACCGGGATCAAATTCACCATTACCACCAGGATTGTCCGTACCCGGTTTTTCCGTCACTGGAGAGTCATCTCCGTCAGAACAACTTATACATACAAAACTCAGTATGCAAAAAAACGAAAGTGTAGAATCGTACTATCATGATATTATTCATTTAAATCTTTTTTCAATTAATAGCCAGAAAGTTCTATCTCAGCTAAGCCAACATTGGGACTAATATAATTCCAATCGTTCTCCTTTAACTCACCATTAATCTTAACCTTTGTCAGATCACCGGATTTACTTGTCAGGAGAGCAATACGAATAGCGGAAATTTCAGTACTACAACCAATTTCTTTCTCCCATACTTTTGTATTATCATCTGGATAGGCATTGATTATCTCCTCCAACATAGTCCAATCAGCAGCTCTTTTTCCCTTTCCATAAATTCTAAAGTTCTTCGGATAGTTATTAGTAGCCTGTACGGTCATCTTGATTTTGAAGAGCTCAGTAATTTTTCTCATCCAAATTATTTATATCTACATAGACCCCATAAGTTTCGTCACAATATGGTCCCATATTGGCTGCCCCATAAAAAGACCAAAGAGATTGCCATATTTCACCATTGCTTACGCTCGTTCCGTCTACCAGATTCTTATAATCATCCTGCTTGTTGTTGCCACTTATATTAGCCGGGGCAATGACAATTTTCATTATGTCACTTGTGACATTGACATGCACATAGCAAGGACTAGTATTTACTTCAAACGGCATTCCATCAATTTCCTTCAATATAAGAGGCAACAGATAATCTCCTTCTGTCATACCATTCTGGTAGTTAATCTCCAGGTTCAACTCTTTTTCCTTGTCTGTATTTCCAAACTGAATATCTTGCAGACTATAAGCCGTCGAAGGCAATAGCTTATAAATTTTCCCTTCTTCTATTGAATATTGATCCACGAAGAAATGCAAGATATTTTGGTCTGTCTCAAATCGAGCCTTAAATGTCCAACCATCATTCGAATATCCAGTTTCAATTTCGTTGAGAACGTTCTTGTGTGGTAATAAATATTCTTCGTATGCATAAGAGTAGGTAATTGCTTACCGGTACTTTCCAACATCACTTTGGGGGTAATGATGTTCGGCTTCAATATCAGCTCATTCTTTTCTCATTGACACTATAATGCGGGCTAGTAAGTAAGCTTAATAGGCAATACATACTCTATTTGAGAATCCAATTCACCGATGTTTGCCTTTAGAGTTATAACCATTTCCAGGTTCTCCGATTGGACATCAAATATATACTCTTATTAAACTCATAACAGTCGGACGGTAGAATTACATAATTACTCCCGACCACCTTATTATAAGCATCCATCTCTTCCTGAGTGAACACTCGTGCCAACGCCACCCTGGCAATCTCCGGTCGGTTCCTCCCTTGCCTACGGCAGTAGTAAACGTGACGTCTTTATTTATATTATAGAAGTCTATATCTATTAACCCGGTATCTTTCAGATAAAGGGTCGAAGAAAAGTTATCATCCTCGAACTGCACATCTCCGGGGTCTTCGCAGGATGTTGTGGCTAAAGCCATAAAACCGCAAAATAGTAATGCTGTATAAATGTTCTTTTTTCATTTTCTTTGATCTTAAAGTTCTTTAGTTTAATATCCCGGTGCCTGTACCAGATTTGTATTCTTACCGATTTCACTTTGTATAATAGGAAGTAAATACATACGTGTACTCCATCTATAAGGCTGGTTCACTTTTACGCGTTGATTAAACTGGGCGAATGTCGGGTCTATCACCTCCACTGCATTCAACCTTCACGTTTCCCACTTGAGAGAAATTCCGGTGCAATCATCCAACGACGTAGGTCGTAATAACGATGCCCTTCACCATACAATTCAATAAAACGCTCATTCTGAATCCATTTCATTAACGGATACTCAGCCGTAATATCCGACTCGGTATTGCGGGAAGACCTGCTCGTTGGTGTACTCTGTTCAAATTAGCAAGTGCTTTGGTTGTATTACCTTGTGCGGCATAACATTCCGCCAAGTTCAGATAAAGCTCTGCCATACGGATAAGCGGACGTTGGAAACGGTCGTTCGTTACATTGCCATTCTTGTCATAACGACGATTGGGACGAACAAATTCTGTGCCAGAAAACCTGTTTCACTACGGTCACGATAGTGTAATTCCGGGTTCATCCCCTGCTTCTGGCTATCTTTCATCTCCAACTGTACCGGTTTTCCGTCAGCAATCATTGTCCCCAGTCACCTTGATCGAATGCCATCCATGCATAGAAACGAGGTTCACGATTCAAAGCTAGTTTGATAATATCCGGACGAGCCTCATCCACATTTGCCCTTGACAGCAAATCAGGCTGTGTAACATCCAGAAACTTTCCATCTTTGGTGTAGAAACTTTCCATAGTATTCAGGAAAGGAGCATAGCTGTTATAACCATCTACCCATGTACCGTTGTTCTTTTTCAAGACACGCCAAGGCATCATACAGTGAGAAGGAGTATAGTCGTCATCTTTTGAGACTCCCCAAATAAACTCTGTGTTGCCTTCGCTATGGCGGGTTGTCACCAAATAACGCAACATCATTACTCGCTTTTTAAAATCCTCCGTGGCACCTCCGAATATAGATATTATCCAAAGATATACTTTGGTTGCTATACATACCAAGATCCTCATACAGTTTATGACCAGCTATCCGGAGCTTCTTCGAGAGCCTCTTCACAAACACGGGCATCGTTCCCATTTTTGCGGATCATAAGTGGAACTAACCAGTTCGGTTCCATAATCCACTCCACCATAAGAGCTGTTTACTTTATTTCGCCAGTCCTTATAAGGAAACTCTCCATTCCACAAAGGAGAAGCTGCATATAGCAGCACTCTGGCTTTCAATGCACAGGCGATGGCGTGAGTAGCCCGTCCGCGCGTTGTCTCCGTACGTTCGGTCGGCAGATTATAGCCTTTTTATAACTTTGTTGTCCAATATATCTACAATCCAGTTGGTCACAGCATCATAGTGGAAGCGTCCGTTATATTGTTCGGCAGGTGTTTCAACATCTATACGGCTGTCTGTAATAGGACATGGGCCATATAGACGTAATATCTGGAAATGGTAATAGGCTAATAGGAAATAAGCTTCAGCTTCGTATTCACTGCGTTGTTGTGCAGTAAGTCCTTTCGCTTTAGGCAGATATTCAAGAAAAGCAAAGTCTGCCCAATATATTTATAACAATAATTCCAGTTTTGGGCGCTTCGCTAGCCGGAATTAGCAGGTCATACGCAATATTCTGAACAGTACCTCCCCATGCTTGCGAGTGGCAAACTCATCCGTGGAGAACTCCCTATATTAGTATAAGTAATCGGATTAGTTACATTTGCATAGCATGTATAGAAAATTCTTCTGTCTCAGTGGCATCTTTCACTGCATCATCCATATCCGCCTGTTCGGGGGGACGATATCCAGAAAGTCACAAGAAGTCATAGCACACCAGTAGTCAATATCAGTGCACCACCTAAAAGTTTTATGGATTTTAGTAATTTCATAGTTATTCTTTTAAAAGTTTAATTGTAAACCGACATTAAAGGTACGTTGCAATGGATAAGCACTCCATGACAATTCAGGATCCCATTCTTTAAACGGACTGAATACCGCAATATTGTCACCGGTCACGTAAACACGCCCATACTTAAAGTTGTAGCCCAATTCAAGCTGTTTGAAACGAAGGAAGTTGCCGTTACGCAGCCAATAAGTACTATTCACACGGTTATTGGCTATTTCTGAATCTGCTACGCCCAAACGCGGATACTGGGCGTTAGGTTCGATTCTCCTTTGTCCAACGGTTGTCCGCAACAAACTGGAATACATTATAACTACTTTGCCCGAACGGATGAATACCATTTATACTGATCTTACGCATCGCGGAAACCATTAAAGAACACACCCAAATCCCAGTTCTTATATCTGACATTCATCCCGAAACCGTACTGTATACGCGGCTGGTCGCCCAGGTCGGATATAAGCCTGGTCGTAGCTGTTAATAATACCATCGCCATTCAAGTCACGGTACTTAATATCACCCACCATCGGCGTACTGCCCAATTCCTGTACGGCATGGTTGTCTATCTCTTCCTGGTAGAGAACAGACCTTCGGTTACATACGTACTGCGTACTTAAAGGTCGTCCGGTCTGCACCTGCTAGGGATATTCGTGCCAGATTTCATCTTTTGAACACATTATTGCGGGTATAGGTAGTTACCACGAAAATCAACATACCAGTCTTTTCCTATGCGTGTCGCATAGTTTGTACTACCTCATATCCCCAGTTATCCATCTTGCCGATAGGCGAATAAGGCAATGCATTGGAGAAACCTCTAAATGTATTGGGCCATGCAGCACGCATCATCAGGATATTGTAACGTCCTCTCACGGAAATAATCGAATACGATATTCCAATTACGGAAAAGAGTCAGGTCGACACCGATATCCAACTTTCTGGACGTTCCCCAACAAGCATCCTAGTACTGCGTATCTTGACAATTCCCGGACCTGTTTTAGTGACGTCCAGTTTATCACCGGTAGTCCAGCTTATTGCACTCAAATTAACCTGATCGACATAAACAAAAGTTGGTCGGGAAATTTAAATCGTCACTACCAACTTCACCAAACGAGGCACGTACTTTCAAGTTGTCAATTTTATCTTTCAACGATTCGAAAAATACTTCGTTACCACTACCCATCCCAAAGACATAGCGGGGAAGAATTCAAAACGATCCTTACGTGCCAAACGCTCCGTACCATTGTAGCCGAAATTAAATTCTGCCAGGTAACGTTGCCTATAGTCGTAAGTAAACGCCCGGAAAACCTTGATTACGGGTAGGAAGCACATCGCTCTTTGCATCACGCTGCATATACATCAACATACCACCTACATTGTGCGCATGCCAACTGGCGTTTATAGTCCAACTGGAATTGCATATAAAGTGATAGTACTGGTCAGTATCTTACCGATAGCGGAAGTAGCAATATATTCGGTACCGGAAGTACCTAAACGCTCCATCTCATTTATCCTGATTAACCGAATCCCAGTTTGTAATCCGATAATAGTAAGGTTCGATAGAACGTGTGAATGATTGATAAGCATAATTTTTTTGAAATGAATCAGGGCATTGACGGACAACCCTTTTGGTTACGAAATCCAATGCCTGATCTATTTTCATTGTAGTATGTAGCATATTCTCGTCCGACTGCTTAAAAGAGCTAGTCATATAAGCATACGGATTGGTACGCAACGTCGCATTACTAAGAATGGCATTACCAAACCGTACATGCGTATCGCCTTCCTGGGCAGGCAAAGTAGCAGGAAAGAAAATCGGATTGGCGCTATATGTCATGTAAAACAAATCCTTCGTAGAAAAGTTAGGTCCTTTTTTATTACGGATTTGAGCATTCATGTTCAAACGAATTTTAGTGGTCGGGGTAATCTTTTACCTGTACATTATTCTGGAAGTTGTAAGACAGGTTGTTGATGTGTGTGTTGAATGAATAAAGCCTGGGTGTATCGAGCAGTCCCGAATCATGGCTAACATTAAAACTCATATAGTAGCTACACGCGAGCCACCACCCTGAATATTGACATTAGCACGCTGGCTCATAGCCATATCCTTAAAAAATCAGGTCGCGCCAGTTAACATCAGGATACACATAGGGGTTCACATGACTTCGTGTGTTATTAATCTGTTCCTGGCTATACATCAAGGAGCTTGCACCACGGTTACTTTGTCCCTCATTATACAGCTCCATCCAAGTAGCACCATCCACAAATTTAGGGAAATTCATCATCGACTGGAAAGAGTTCACCGTGATGTTAATCTTGGTTTTTGTATTCTCCTGACCTGTTTTGGTAGTAATCAACATTACACCATTGGCACCGCGCGCACCATAGATAGCAGTGGCGGAAGCATCTTTCAAGATAGAAAATGACTCAATGGTTTCGGCAGGAATGTTATTCAAATCTCCACTGGAAATCTCCACATCATCCAACAGAATCAAAGGAGTTTTACGACCACCGAAAGTGGCGATGCCGCGAATATAGAAATCGGAAGCACTACCCGGCTCACCACTATTGGTATTCACCATCACACCGGCCAGACGACCGGCAAGCGAAGAGGTCAATGAAGAACTCGGAGCCTTTAGTTCCATCCCCTTTACAGTAGAGATGGCACCTGTCACACTTACCTTCTTTGCGTACCCGAGCCAATAACTACAACCTCATCCAGCACTTCATTGTCTGAGCTCATTTTAATATTTATAACACCCAAATCTTCCACTGGTACTTCCCGCTTCTTGTATCCTATATAAGTGACGACCAAAATACTCTTTCCACCTGTCACCTGGATAGAATAATTGCCGTCCAAATCAGAGATGACCCCGGTTGTCGAACCTTTAACATAATATTAGCTCCAATAATCGGAGTACCGTCCACTGCATCGGTAATAGTACCTGTCACTACCCGCCCTTTTCTTTTGTTGTTGGGACGACATAACTTCTCTACTTTCACCTTTTGTGGGATTGGCTATTGCTGAGGTGCTAAACCCAGAAACGGTTAGTGCAACCAAACATAGCAAAAGTAGATTTTTAGATTGTTTTTTCATTAAAACTTTGTTTTTTAATTAGACCTTAGCTGTTAACTATCGTTCTTTATTTCTGCGTCAAATATCGCAGAAAGTACAAACAGCCCCTTTGTTTTGCGTACACAATTGTGTGTTATTTGTCCTGAAGTACAAAAACAAAGAAAAAAACATAAGAAAAACAGTTATATGATAGTATAAGCCCTAATAAAAGCAAGTCATTTAAATATAAAACATTAATAAGAATCTCACATACTAATTCCCCTTCTTGTATTCGGAAGGAGAAACTCCATACTTTAATTTAAAGATTTTAGAGAAATGGGAACTGTTGACGAAACCGGTTTCACTCATGACTTCCGTTACATTCAAATCAGAATGGGTCAGCAAATGAGCAGCCCTCTCCAATCGCAAGTTACGGATATAATCCGATAAAGGCTGGTCGCATATTTCTTTCATCTTGCCATACAGTTTAGTCCGGCTCATGCCCAAAGCAACCGACAAGCTATCCGCCGAAAACTCGGAATTGCCGATATTCTCTTCGATAATCTCCTTAAAACGTCGTTCGAACTCTTGAATGGCAGCAGAAGGTTGCTTTTCTTCATTGGAAGGCACCGCCTTTTTATATCCTTTAAACCATTGCTCCCGTTGCGTCAGCAAACGGCGGAGATTGACTTCCAATAATTTTATAGAGAAAGGTTTAGGCAAATATAAGTCTGCACCGGACTCATATCCTTCAATCTGGCTTTCAACATTTGCCTTCGCTGTCAACATAACAATAGGAATATAAGCTATTGACAGATTATTCTTTATTCTCCGGCACATTTCAATGCCATCCATTTCCGGCATCATCACGTCACTGATAATTATATCCGGATAAAGGGTTTCACACTTTCCAATCCTATACGCCCATTATCTGCAATCAATACATTATAATTTACAGACAAATGTTCTTCCAAGGCTATTTGCAGTTCCTTATTATCCTCAACAATCAACAGGGTCGGCAAATCCAGGGTTTTATCCGGGCGGATAACTATCGCTTCCTGTTCTTTGGCTACCAACTGTTGTTGCGGGAAGAAACTCATTATATTGGTCATCAATAAAATCTCTGGCACTAAACACCTCATCCACCACTTCATCTGCAAGCATGCTCATGGTAAATAGGCAAGGCAACAATAAATTCCGTACCTACCATGCGTTCACTGCTGACAATAATAACACCTTTTGTGTTGTAGGACCGCTCCTTTAGCAATAGCCAGACCAATCCCCGACCCCAAATGTGACATACTCTCTTCTTTCACCTGAAAGAAACGTTCATATATAAGGCGGATAGATTCTTGCGAAATGCCTACCCCCGTATCTCTCACAGTTAAGATGCAGGCTAGTTGCCCAGCATCCATTTGACCTTCCACATGCATGGTTGGATAACATGGCGTGACATCTTTCAAATAGCCTTCTTTCAGTGAAATCCCTATGTTTCCTCCTTCAGATGTGTATTTAATGGCATTGGAGAACAAATTAATAATTAACTTCCCTATTTTATCCTTGTCCGCATCCAGCCTTATTTCCTTATCTGTCGACTGATAAGAAATAGTTATATTCTTATTTTTCCGCCCACGGGCTGATTTCATCAAACAATTGTTGAGTCAACCGGGAAATATTGACATCTCCCAATCCCAGTGTGTTTATCCCTAAATCAACCTTTCGGATATCAACTAATTCAGTAATAAGCGACATCATCTTTTTCGCATTGGAAAAGATGGACTTACATTCTTTAGCAAAGAGGGACTGATTTAATAGTTGCTCTGCCGACAGTAGTATAAGTGTCAACGGAGTTTTCAGCTCATGTGATGCATTCATAAAGAATTGCATCTTCGCCTGATATTTCTCCTCGTCTTTTGCCATTATAATCTTTTGAATCTCATTCTCTCTCTTCAGGTTCTGCTCCTTATTATACTGATACATAGCCAGAAGAAGAATGATTATTGCTAATAACACATAAGCACTTTTAGCCCAAATAGTCAACCACCATGGTGGTAGCACTGTGATTGATAAGTGCCTGCCGGGGAGTGTGCCACGTATAGCCTTTATCGTTAGACAACTGCACTTCAAACTCATATGTTCCATAAGGTAAGTTGGAATAGAATACCTGGTTGGCAGTATATCGAAGTATTTGCCAGCTTTCCTGGAATCCTTTCATCCGATACCGATACATGATCTGCTCCGACAGTTCATAACCTAACGCGGCAAATGAGATGGCAAAAGTTATTCTGTTTATACATCAAAGATAATTCCGAAGTCTTATCCAGGATTGTTTTCAGAACAACATGGTCATTATAAGTATTCTGCGGAATAATCTCTTTATGATTGACTATCAGATTGGTAAATACAAGTTCTGACCGGTTTACTGACTGCAATGTCTCAGAAGGATTAAAATAGCTCAGTCCGTATAAACCTCCCATGTAAAGAGTTTCATCAGCTCCTTTATACCCTGCCCCCATTTTAAAGGCATTGTTTTGCAATCCGTTAGTCGAACCATACGTATAGATTCTCTCATTATCCGTATTCAACCGAGTTATGCCATTTCCACCAATCCAAACATTATGAGTATCGTCTACAAAGACAATCTCACAATCATTGCTTGTCAGTCCATTTTGTGATGTATAGCAAACAGCTGTATAATCATTTGAATTATCTGAGTGTATCACAACTTTATTCAGTCCTCCGCCTATTGTACCTATCCAGCAGACAGAATCGTTCTGGCAATCCATACTTGCCAAATAGTTGGTAGACATAGAAGTATTCAATGCAGAATCGGCTTGATAGGATGATATTTTCTTTACTTCACCCGAAGAAGATAAAATTATTTTATTCAGACCGTTAGTGGTACATAGAAAAATAGAATTACCATAAACAAGCACATCGGCCACCAAATGGGAAAGAATAGGAAATTCTGTTTGCATGTTGAAATGAAAAACAAGCTGCGGATCCGTAAGAACATTTTCCACACAGAATAAGCCATCGCCCCACGTTCCGAACCACAATCTCCCTGACTATCTTCTGTTATTTTGGCAATACTTGTATTTAACCGATAAGAATCAGGAGAAGGTAACAATATTAGTTCTCTCGTAACTCCTGTTTGGGTATCATAAATTAATGTACCCTGATTCGTACCGATATACAAATAACGCTGTTCCTTACCAAGATGAATGGTCTGCAAAAACGGGATTCCATATTAACCCCTGAAACAGGCATCAACGAAAGTGTCTCGGTCTGAATGTCATAACGAAACAAACTGCCTGACTCGACCAACATCCATAATATATCGCCCTGTTGGCTGACTACCGAATTAACCTCATTCCGTGAGAAACCCATTTTCTGAAAATCCTGACGGGAGATATTCTTAAAAGAATAATTGGAAAGCGTCCGGTAAATAACTCCCCAACTTTTCATGGTAATCCACAGATTATCATACTTATCAATCAATAAATCGGTAATTTTCTGTTTAGACAAGTCTCCCCCTTTCGCATTCTCCAAATGGTTTCGTCCAATCGGGTTTTCTAAGAACGCCTGTTGGATTTCAATAATCCCGCCCAAATAGGCACACCATAATATACTGTCCTGATGCACCACAAATTTGCCACTGGTATATTCCGGTATATTAGGATTCACTGCATGGAAACCAATATAAGAACTTTCCCTCTTTTTAATTTATCCCCATCAAAAGGAATCCGGTAACATCCTCTTGCAGAACGCATGTACAAATACCGGTCAGTAGAATATATAGCTTGGATACGCTCTTCTTTTCCCAGCAAGTCACTTGTCTTATAGCTATCCAGCGCACAAATTTTCCCATTGCCAATCCCCAGGCATATGATTTGTGAGCCAACCAGACTCCATACATACTCCCCCGCGAATCTGAAGGTTATTTATATATTTGCATAAATTCCATGTTTGTTCATTTTCCCATTCCAGAAAGTAGAGGCTGTCACTATTCACTTCAGCTACCGAAAGCCCATAATCACTTCTTATCCATAAATGACGGTTGGAAGGATTGAAACACAAGCCGGAGACAAAAACATCCGGTTGATAACTCTTATCTTCTCTCTTAATATAATAAGGAATGTAACGATGTGTATTCAAATCAAAGCAGGTCAACCCGCTCTCCGTACCTACCCATAGTTTATCAACACTGCTAACCACACCATTGATACGGTTGTGAGATTGGTATATCTTATATCCTTCCTGATAATAATCAAAAAGTTTGCAGTGTATATCCATCATAACTCTGTAAACCGGCATTTGTTCCTATCCACATCAAGCCTGTGCTATCTTGGGCTATACAGTTGGCGTCGGTATGCGCCAGCCCGTTATCAATGGTCAGGCTTTTTAAATATTTCATTGCCATATATACAATTAGTCGTCGAAATAAGAAATATCCAAAACACTGCTATAGCGAGTCGAAGAATGGTTTTCATAGTGATATGGATTAAAATGTATTGCAAATCTACATAAAATTCTTAATTTATAAACATAGTGAATAAAAATAAAGCTAAATCCGCTTCAGATGAACGGATAACAAAAATATTATGTACGGATAACACAATGTTTTAGTTCACTCCGGCGTAGATTTGTGCAAAAAAATAAAAGCTATGAAACGACTAAGTTATAAATTACTACTATTAAGTTCGCTACTATTCCTATTTCAATGGACGGCACCTGTTTATTCCCAGGAATCTCCCAAAGGGATATTTATTCCTCATAAGCAAGCCCAAGAGGATGACTATCAAAATCCTGATAGCCGTTTTAATTATAAGTACAAAGCCGAATCCGAAAACTTCGTCGTATTTTTTGGGATAAGTCTTTCGATTAAATCCCGAATTATCCAGATAAGAAAAGACGTTTCAACCCTGATGAATTTTTAAAAGAAGGGGAACGTTTCTTTTGCCTATTATAGAGATAAGCTAAAGTTTGTCGACAAGAAACGCTCGAACCTGAAGAAACACAAAATGATTCTTTATATGTATAATGATGCCGAAACAACTGCTTATGGTTGGGGAGCCGATAAGGTAGGAATGATGTGTTCGTCCTTGCAGAATCCTGCAGTATCCGTATTGCCCGTTGGCACACGAAATGGCACATTCATTCCAATATATGGTGGAAGCGGGCGGTCATAAAGGATATGCAGGACATTCCATCATCGAATACTGCGCCCAATGGATGCTATGGCAAGTCTATCCGGACTGGACAACGATAGAAAACTATCATCTGAAATCGTATATGGACAAGACACATTACGCGCTGATGCACCGTACAAATATGTATCATGCTCCGCAAATGATGGAATACTGGTCGAACAAACACGGACTGGGTATCATCGGGCGGATGTGGAGAGAAACCAAAGCCGATGAAGACCCTGTATCAACCTACCAACGTTTGACAAAAATCAGCCAAAAACAATTTAATGACGAAGTGTATGATGCCGCTACCCGCTTCGTCACATGGGATATTCCAAGAATCGAGAAAGTATGTGCCCAATATGCAAACCAGCATCACTCAAAACTGGACGCAATCGGCAATTCATGGTATCAGATAGCAGCAAGCCGATGTCCGCAAAACTATGGCTACAACGCTATCCGGCTGAATGTCCCGGATGAAGGAGAAAAAATCTCTGATTTCAAAGGAATAGCAGGAGACAAGCGTTTCTGTACTCTTCATTCCGACCGTGCCGGCTGGAGATACGGGTTTCTCGCTGTAAAAAGAACGGAAAAAGAAAATATGGGAAAATGCACATCGGAAAGAACGGAGAAAATGAAGTTATCAGTTTCAACATTCCTAAAGATACAGAATATCTTTTGGCTAATAGTAACCGGTGCTCCAACCAAACACAATAAACATCTGAAAGAAAAAAGGATGAAATATATGAGCAATGGCCATATCAGATCAGACTATCAGGGACAACTCCCACAAGGCAGTACTGAATTCACCAAAGTAGTTATATAATAATTATGCCATGAACACATACTTTTTTCCTTTTATTCCTCTGCTTCTTAGCAACACTGTTATGATGACTACGGCTGCACAAAAGAAACAGCCCAATATATTATTCTGCATCGCTGATGACGCAGGTCACATGAGTGCATACGGAACCTCATGGGTGAATACCCCTGCTTTTGACAAAGTAGCCCGCGAAGGTTTATTATTTGAACAAGCATTTACCTGCAATGCAAAATCAGCACCCTCAAGAGCTGCTATAATCACCGGACGCAATTCATGGCAACTCAAGGAAGCCTGTAATCATTGGCCTGTTTTCCCTTATGAATTTAAATCATATCCGGAAGCGCTCTCAGATAACGGTTATTATGTAGGGTATACAGGAAAAGGATGGGGACCAGGTTTTGCCAATGATATCAGAGGCAATAAAAGAGACATTACAGGTAAACCATGGAACAGAAAAAACTGGTTCCCCCTACTACGCAAATTTCAAATGTAGACTACTCCGCCAACTTCAAGGATTTCTTAAAAACTGGGATAGAAAGCAGCCATTCTGTTTCTGGTACGGCTCGTTAGAGCCTCATCGCGGATACGAGTTCGAGTCTTCCAGACGCTTTGGAAAAGACACTAGTCAAATTGATTCGGTTCCTTCCTATTGGCCCGACAATGAAGTCGTTCGGAGAGATATGTTGGACTATGCAGTCGAAATAGAACATTTCGACTATCATCTAGGAATAATTCTGCGAGCTCTCGAAGAAACCGGAGAACTGGACAATACTGTCGTCATCGTAACTTCAGACCATGGTATGCCTTTTCCACGATGCAAAGGACAAGAGTATTATCATTCCAACCACATTCCGATGGCAATGATGTGGAAGAAAGGTATTCAACATCCGGGACGTAAAGTCAGCGAGTATATCAGTGTTATTGATTTGGCACCGACTATTTTGGAAATAACAAATATTTCACAAGAACAATCAGGAATGCAGGCTATCACCGGGCGCAGTTTTATGGATATTCTAAAGAATGAAAATACAGGGATAGATCGCAACTTCATAATGATTGGTAAAGAACGTCATGACGTAGGACGTCCTAATGATGAAGGATATCCAATCCGGGGATTGATAAGAGGTGATTTCCTGTATTTAAGAAACTATGAAACTAATCGCTGGCCGGCTGGTAATCCTGAGACCGGATTCATGAATGTGGATGGAAGTCCCACAAAAACAGAAGTACTAAAAAGCCCGGCGTAATCCAAAGACTGCCTATTTATGGGAGTTATCATTCGGCAAACGTGATGCTGAGGAATTGTATAATATAAAAAGGATCCTAACTGCATTAACAACCTGACGGACAACAAAGAGTACCGGAAAATTAAATTGCAAATGGAAAGGAAATGACAATGCGCTTGTTACAGCAGGGGATCGAGAATGTACGGCAAAGGTTCCGTCTTTGACCGTTATCCGGATGCAAGCAAGGCACATCAATTCTGGAATCGTACGAAAGTAGGAGAAAAAGTTCCTTTCGGATGGATCAATGAAAGTGATTTTGAACCGAAAGCAAGTGATTTGAACGTATCAGGTAATATATAAATAAATAATTATGGATAGAAAGATCGTTTTGGTAATAATTGGATTGCTTTGTAGCTTACACACGCTGAATGCAGATACTACAAAGAAAAACACCTTCGATCCATTAGTCTTATTTACCGACCAAACCTGTTCTGAACTAAAGCAGGGATTAACCGAGAAGAAAATTCTGTGCTGTAAAGATACAGATTTTAAAGAAGTTGCATTAAAATTGCACCGAGGAATATATGACAGAGAATTCCGGATACAGGAATACAAAGAGTATCAACATCCAGACATCATGGGGAAGAAAAATAAAACAAACGCCTACAGCCTATTGGATAATGCAACAGGAATAGTAGCGAAAAAGGTAAAGAGTTGATTGTGGCTGTAGGCGATACCCATGAAGACAATATCCGAATTAAAATTCAAAATTTGATTGTAACAAATGACGATGGATATGACAAAAGCTCATCCTACTATTCATTATCGGCCGGTATCAATCGGATTATCCCCAAAATGACGGTTTAATTTATGTACTATATCACGGAGAACAAGCCAACTCTGACAAGAAAGTTAAGATTCATTTCATCTCGGGAGAGGTTAACGGCTACTTTGACATAAGTAAACACGAACCTTCACAATGGAAAACTTTATTAGAGAAAGCCAATTATGGAGTATTTGACGTACTAGGGAAATATACTCATCTGACATTTCCAACAGAGTCTTTCCCGCCAATACACACCGGATGGAAAAGCACTGATAGATGTATTCGACCGTATAGTCCGCCTGGAACATGAATTTATGGGATTGGACAAATACACAGACCGGCAATATAATAACCGACAATATTGTCATGTGATATATAAAGGATATATGTATGCCCCTAACTATCGTACCGCGTATGGAATAGGTACGATGGAAAAGATTTGTGATGTAAATAAACTGACCGGTATCGCCCTTTTGGGGACCGTCACATGAAATCGGACATATCAATCAAATACGTCCCGGTGCAAATGGCATGGAATGACAGAAGTGACCAATAATATCTACTGTCTATATGTACAAACCGGATTCGGACAGACAACACGTGTACAAAAAAAGAGGTTGAACACCCTACAAATACATACGACAACTGCTGGTATGAGCGTGCAATGACCGACTATTTTACACAACCTCTGGCTCATAATGCCAATCCGATAAATCATTGCCGTTTAATTCCCTTCTGGCAACTTTACCTATATACTTGAGCAAAGTAAAAGAAATGGATTTTTATCCGGACTTACTATTTAGAAACAATCCGTAGGACTCCTGATCCGGAGACAGCCGGCTTATGCCAACTGGAGTTTATTAAGAAGGCATGTAAAGTATCAAACATGGATTTAACTCCTTTTTTTGAGAAATATGGCATCCTAACACCTATTGAAAAGGAAGTGAATGATTATGGTAAAAAGAAATTTGTAATTACCAAGAAACAAATTGAAGAAACTAAGAAAGAAATAGCTTCCGAAATTATAAAAAGTAAATATACCTTTCTGGTATATTTCAGACTATACAGTCCCTTTCTTCAGAAATCCACAACCTGTATCTACAGGTACAGCAATATGCAAAGGCAATACATTTACTATGTATAATTGGAACAGGGTAGTTGCGTATGAAGTGTACCAGAAAGGCAAATTAGTCTTTGTATCTCCATTAAGCCACTTCACGGTAGAGAATGTGGTTGTGACTTCAACAACACATGTCTATGCAATCGGAGCAGACGGCTCAAAAAAGAAGTCAAGTTTCAGTGGAGCGAAGGTCTGCCGCAACCAATGAAAACAGGTGCTGGAAACTCCCAATATAACACAATGTATAATCGTTAAAAACAAAAGAAATAATCATGAAAACAAGATTTTATTTACTGATGGCACTAGGTTTCTTCTCTGGCTCTTTGCCCGCACAAGATTATCTGGTTTCCACCCCTAATACCTCTTTACTGATAAATGCCACTCCCGGCGAAAAAGTCAAGACGCAATATTACGGTAGCAAAATTGAGCCCCGTGACATACAAGGCATTTACGATACGGAACAGCCTTCAATGCAGACGGTTATCCCACTTTCGGTCTTCATACAATGGGTGAAAAAGGCAATGGCCGTAACATTTCCCCGATGGTAATATGTCCTAGACCTGATGGTCGTCCAAGCCAAACAATATCCGTCAAAAGACGGAGAAATGACCGAAGTCCTGATGAAAGACAGGATCTACCCTTTCGAGGTAAAACAATATTATAAGGCATATAAAGGAACAGACGTGATTTCCACCTGGGTGGAAGTGGTCAATAATGGGAAAAAGCCAGTTACTTTGTACCGCTTCGCTTCGGTTTATCTACCCGTGCACCGGGGTGACAACTGGCTTACCCATTTCCACGGACATTGGGGAGCGGAAAACACAATGGAAGAAGAGAAACTGACCAACGGACAGAAAGTTATTTCAAACAAGGACGGAGCAGTAAACACGGAAACGGATAATCCTTCTTTCATGCTATCGATAGACGGCAAGCCACAGGAAGAATATGGGCATATACTGGGGGGTACACTCGCATGGACAGGAAATTACCTGCTCAAAATGAATGTGACCAACACCAAACTAAATGTGATAGCAGGAATAAACGAGGAAAACTCCCACTATATTCTGGAACCTAAGAAACCTTCAAGACACCGGAATTTGCCATGACATACAGTACTTCCGGCAAAGGTGGCATAAGCCGTACCTTTCACCGTTGGGCCCGCCAATACAAATTAAACCGGGGAGATATAGAACGTGATATCTTATTAAACAGTTGGGAAGGTGTTTATTTTAAAGTAAAACCAGAAAGGGATGGACGAAATGATGGAATCCTTTTCCGCTTTGGGTGGCGAACTATTTGTTATGGACGACGGTTGGTTCGGAAACAAATATTCACGAGACAGGGGTAACAGCAGCTTGGGCGACTGGACTGTCAACAAGAAGAAACTACCCCCTGGGAATTGAAGGCCTGATTGCCTCTGCCCAAAAAAAACACAAAATCAAATTTGGCATCTGGATTGAACCAGAGATGTCAAATACCAAAAAGCAAACTATTTGAGAAGCATCCCGACTGGATATTAAAATGCAAGCACCGCCCCTTGTCTACCGGCCGCGGAGAAAACACAGGTAGTACTTGATATGACCAATCCCGAAGTACAGGATTTCGTATTCAATGTAATAGATAATTTGATGACAAGCTATCCCAACATCAACTATATGAAATGGGATGCAAATTCCAGCATGCTGGATTACGGCTCCTCCTATCTGCCAAAAGAGAAACAGTCACACCTATATATCGAATATCACCGAGGACTGAATAAAGTACTAGAACGGATTCGTGCCAAATATCCGCAACTAGTGCTGCAAGCCTGTGCCGGTGGCGGCGGACGAATCCAACTACGGTATGCTACCTATTTTGATGAGTTTTGGACAAGCGACGACACAGATGCGTTGCAACGCATTTATCTACAATGGGGCGTCTCCTCTTTCTACCCGGCTATCGCTATGGCTGCACACGTAAGTGCGGACAAAAATCATCAGACCGGACGACTTCTTCCACTGAAATTCCGGTTTGACGTAGCCATGTCCGGTCGTTTAGGCATGGAAATTCAGCCTAAGGATATGAACGAAGCCGACAAGGCATTTTCCCAAAGAGCGATTGCGACATATAAAGACATCCGTCCGGTAGTACAGTTCGGCGACCTA
>VOFG01004513.1_pt1 | contig 22778 bp, 44 predicted proteins | sample 5384171 | NCBI WGS metagenome assembly VOFG01 (sample SAMN12384726, study PRJNA508395) | human gut metagenome | isolation source: healthy gut F | host: Homo sapiens | reverse complement strand
GCATTGCGGTGCCTGCGGAACCACAGCCACCCTCGCCATGCTTAACGACGCCGTGAAAAGGGCGGGGTAATGGCCCGTCTCATGTGGGCGGCGGGCTTTCGAGCATTTATTCCCGTCACCGAGGACGCCGGTATGATTGACGCCTCCCGCGACGGCCACCTGACCATCGAAAAGCTTGAGGCCATGACCTCTGTATGCTCGGTGGGACTTGACATGATAGTCATTCCCGGAGACACTCCAACCGAGGTGATTTCGGGCATAATCGCCGATGAAGCCGCAATCGGCATGGTCAATTCAAGACCACCGCCGTCCGCCTTATTCCCGCAATCGGCAAAAGCGTCGGGGATGAGCTTTTCCTTCGGCGGGCTTCTCGGAAGCGGACCTGTAATGGCGGTCAACACCGCCTCTCCCGCAAAGTTTATTTCAAAGGGAGGACGGCTTCCCGCACCGCTGCAAAGCCTTAAAAACTAACGTTTTCACAGCTGCTCACATGTGAAAATGTAAATTTTTTTTTTTTCGACTTTTATTGACAAATCGTTCTTCCGGTGATAAAATTTATTTATCGGAAAAGATTATCTCTTTTCCCATTATTCATACGGAGGTAATTAAAATGAAATTTGATTTCGGAAAACTCGGACTTTTTTGCCGGAGGCGTTCTGTTCCGGAACTGCCGGACTGAAGATTTTAAGCAGCCGTGAGGCCAGAAAGGTTTACACCTACTCCACCACCCGCGGCGCTCAGAGCCAAGGAAGAGATTATGACCAAGGTTACGACCATAAAAGAGAATGCCGAGGACATTTTTGCCGATGCAAAAAGGACATCAATGAAAAATGCGCCGAAAAGAAGGAAGTAATCGAGGACAGCTCCTGCGGATGCTGCGAGGCGGCCGAAGCGGAGACCGAGGAATAATTTTTCTTTGAGAGAGCCGCATTTTCGGCTCTCTTTTTCGGAGGTTTTTTATGAAGTGTCAGATTCTGCATGAATCAAAGGGCAGAATGAGAATTCATTTTTGTATTTCCCGAATGTCCCTTTCTCAGGCCGATTTGGCAGAGTATTATTTGAGGGGCGTTTGCGGCGTAGCCGACGTTAAGGTTTTGACCGCACCGCCGACGCAGTTGTTTTTTTACAGCTATAAGCGCAGCGCCGTTATTGCGGCGCTCTCGGCATTTTCCTTTGAAAGGCCGAAAACGCGGAGCTTTGTTCCGGTCAACACCTCCCGCGCTCTCAACCGCGAATTTGAGGACAGACTTGTTTTTTCGGTTATAAGACGTTTCGCTTCAAAGCTGTTTTTGCCGTCTGTTATTCGTTCTGCCATTGCGGTTTTCCGCTCGGTGAAATACATAAAGGCGGGGGAGTAAAATCCCTGCTTGCGGGAAAGCTGTCGGTGTCGGTTAACGACGCGACGGCGGTTTCGGTTTCGATTTTAAGGGCGATTTCTCCACCGCCGCATCGGTTATGTTTATGCTCGGCCTCGGCGAAATGCTGGAGGACTGGACCCACAAAAGTCGGTTTCCGATCTTGCGGGCGCCATGTCGCTTAATGTCGACAAGGTTTGGCTCAAGGCGGAGGAAGGCGAAATTCTCGTTCCCGTCAGGGGACATTTCGGCCGGCGACAAGATCGTGACCAGAACGGGAAACATGATTCCTCTTGACGGCAAGGTTTATGAGGGCGAGGCTCTCGTAAATCAGGCCTCCATGACCGGCGAATCTCTGCCTGTCAGAAAAAATTCCGGCAGCTATGTTTTATGCCGGAACGGTCGTTGAGGAAGGCAGTGCGTTATCTCGGTAGAAAAGACGACCGGCGGCGGGCGTTATGACCGTATCGTCAAAATGATAGAGGAATCGGAAAAACTCAAGTCCACGGCCGAGGACAAGGCCTCGCGGCTTGCCGACAAACTTGTTGCCACTCTCGGCGGAACGTTGCTCACATATCTTCTGACGAGAAACATAACAAAAACGCTTTCGGTGCTTATGGTGGATTTTTTTCCTGTGCGCTCAAGCTTTCCATGCCCATAGCCGTGCTTTCGGCCATGAGGGAAGGAAATAAATATAACATTTCGGTTAAAGGCGGCCGTTTTCTTGAGGCCGTGGCAAAGAACCGTCGTGTTTGACAAAACCGGCACATTGACCTATGCAAAGCCTACCGTGGCGCAAATCGTCACCTTTGCCGACAAAGAGGAAAACGAGATGCTGCGTCTTGCGGCCTGTCTCGAAGAGCATTATCCTCACTCTCTTGCCAACGCCGTTGTCGACGAGGCGAAGAACAGGGCCTTAATCACGAAGAATACCATTCAAAGGTTGAATATGTGGTGGCTCACGGAATTTCCAGCACGGTCGAGGGCAAAAAGGTCGTTATCGGAAGCTATCATTTTGTCTTTGAGGACGAAGGATGCACCGTGCCCGACGGAGAAGCCGAAAAATTCAGCAGTATTTCCGATGAATATTCTCACCTTTATCTTGCCGTTTCGGGCGTTCTCTGCGCCGTTATATGCGTTTTCGACCCGCTGAGAGCCGAGGCAAAGGATGCCATTGACGCCCTTCACGCCCTCGGTATCAAAAAGGTGGTTATGATGACGGGAGACAACCATAAAACCGCTGCCGCAATTGCCAAAACCGTGGGTGTGGACGAGTTTCACGCCGAGGTTCTGCCCGAAGACAAAGCCGATTTTATAAGACGGGAGCACAGAGAGGGAAGAACGGTAATGATGATCGGCGACGGCGTCAACGACACGCCCGCCCTTTCGGAAGCCGACGCAGGTGTTGCGATAAATTCCGGCGCGGCCATCGCAAGGGAAATTGCCGACATAACCGTTTCGTCGGAGGATCTTTTTTCGAAATAGTAACGCTGAGAAAGCTTTCAACGGCTCTCATGTCCCGCATAGACAGAAATTATCGTTTTATTGTCGGATTTAATTTCCTGCTGATACTGCTCGGCGTCACGGGCGTTATTCAGCCGACGACATCGGCTCTTCTTCACAACACCTCGACGCTCGGCATAAGTCTTAAAAGTATGACAAATCTTTTGCCGGAGCAGCAAAAGCGTGAAGAAATTCAGTAATTAAAAAAGCGTATCGCTTGAAGCAATACGCTTTTTTCTATATACGCATTATTTTTAATTGTGACGGTCGGGAGAGTGGAATTTTTCGCAAAATCTTGCCGAAAAAAGACGGCTGCTCGCCCCCTGCATAAAGATGGGAAACGTCGCCGTAGCCGCAGCAGCGAAAGGAAACATAACCTTCCTCGCGTTCTTCGGTGTAAATTGTAGTGACCGATGTGGGAAGAGCAACAAAATTCTGATGAAAAACATGGGGCGAAACACCGAAAAGATAAGACAGAATGAAACCCTCCACACCGAAGTGGCAAAAAGCGCAACCGTGTCGGTATTTCCCTCGTCGGTGCGGAAGATTCTACCCTGTTTTTTATATCCGTGAAGTGCCAAAAGCTCATCCATGCCGTCGCACACTTCCCGGTATTTTTTTAGAAAGTCCTCCGAATCATAGAGGGAGACTTTTGCCAATCGTCGGAATAAATAAGCTTATCTTCGCCGAAAATTCTCGGCTTAAAATCCCACGGATATTTCGATTCCGCTTTCGGCGTCGGCAACGGCTCCGTCGAATTCCCGCAGCCACGGAACAACATGAGGCTCCATGCCGAGAGCTTTTTACCGTCCCTTCCGCCGTGGCCCTTGCCCGCCCGAGAGGGGAGCACCAGATCTCGTCAATACCCATGTTAACGGTTCGTTTTGTAAGAAGCTCGGCTTCTCTGAAACCTTTTCGGTCAATGAATCTATTTCATAATTCGGATCTCCGTGACGGATTATTATAATTCTCAAAAAAATACCTTCCTCTCTTTTTTGAAAATTATACACCGAATAAAATTCTTTTTCAATATTGTTTTCTATTTTGTAAGCACTCCGCCGTCGGTTTTAAGCACAATGAGAATTTTTCTTCTTCAAGGGTATCGGCGTTTATATAAACAAGTATTTCCTCGCCGTTTTCACCGCCGCAAAAGGAATTCATAACAAAGCCGCTCTTCCATGGTGTCAAGGGGAATGACCACGGCGGTTTCGGATTTTACCGAAAGCAGGGGAGAAAGCTTGTTTCTTGCCGCCGAAATGTCGTTTTCGGAGCCGAAAAATTTCTGGTGCAATGATTCATTATAAACCCCTTGAGCATTAAAAGAAACAACGTCTCCGGTATCTGTGGCAATGCCTATTTTTATAAGATCGGTATAATAAACGACCGAATTTTCGGTATAGGCAAAATTTATAACGCATATCCCTTCGTTAAGGGCATAATAGCTCGGCGAAAAATCACCGATATTAAGCCCTTCAATAAAACGCTCCGCTTTTTTCGAGACATTCTTCATACTGATAAACCGACTCGGAAATATCGCGGTTTGTGAGTATATATGAGCAGTATCCTCCTTGCTTTGTCACCGAAACGCTGCTGCTGTCGTATGAAAAATTATAGCAGGGTATAACGCCCTGTTCCTCGCCGTCAAAAATAAGGTGCTCGGACGGAACATCAAGCATTTTAGCTGCCTTTTCCGCCGCCTCTTCCTTTGTGACGTCATTTTTTCCTTCGATATATTTTGCCTTTGCCTGTAATATATGGTCGGAAAAGGGACCGTCATAAAGCATGGTGGGGATAGTCCGACAAATGATCTTCCATGTTGTTGAACCCGCTTTCCAAGACATTATCGTTATCATTGCCGGTTTCATAAATTGAGTTTTTAACGTTTTCCGCCCACTTACCGTCCTCATTCATGGCAAGACACATTTCATCAAGCTCCGCGTTTATGTCGGCGGCATATCCGAGCAGTTTTTCAAGCGTTTTTCTTTCCTCCTCCGAAATTTCCTCTCCCGCCGAAATCTTTTTGAAAGAGAAAAGGGAAAATTCGCCGACCTGAAGAAAGAAATTTATATGTGTTATCAAGGTCCGTCCCGCTTGTGGGAAGTCCCGAAAGACAGGTCTTTGCCGCAAGCGCCTCGCTCCAAAGCTTCATGGAAAGTTCGGATGCGCCGGAGGAGGTAACCGAATAACGCCCCTTTTCAGATGGTTTCAATGCTGCTTACGTGCTCGGACAGCTCGGAAAGATTGCGTTCATATGTCGTTCCCAGCATGGTGCTGTATTTTTCGGCAGCTGCAAAGGAGCTTATGCAAAGCCCTCCGACTGCCAAAACGGCGGCAACCGCAAAGCTGAAAACTCTTATTTTGTTTTTCTCGACATTTATTCATTCTTTTCAGTCCTTAAATTTTTAATATTTTTCCCATAACAATCAAAAAAATCCGCACTATATTTCATTGACAAAAATCAAAAGGGTAGTAAAATACTTCAAAAACAGCAAATGGGGTGTAATTTTTGCGTCATAAATACAGAACGCAGTTTACCTGTGCAATGGAAATTGATTTCGACCTTGACGGCGATGTTGTCAGCAACATCGAGTTTATCGGCGGATGTAACGGAAATCTCAAGGCTATTTCAAAGCTTGTGGACGGATTCACCGTTGAACAAATCGAGCAAAAGCTTTTTAGGAAACACCTGCGGCATGAAGCCCACTTCATGTGCCGATCAGCTTGCAAAAGCCGTTCGAAAAGCCTACGACGAAGAAAATTCCAAATAGCAAAAAGCGTCTGCGAAAATGTGGTTTTGCGGGCGCTTCTTGCTATAATTTTATTGACGAAACGGCCTATCGGTGTTATTATAAATAAGAATACAGATGTTAATGGGCTTATAAGGACGGTATAAAATTGAGTATTGCAAAAAACAAAAAAACTAAGACGTCACCCGACTACGGAAAAATTCTTTACGACAAGGTCGGGGGAGATGTCTAAAAAGGCAGCGAAAGGGGCTTTTTGTCTTTGTGGCGCTGCTTTCGGTTATACTTGCCCTTCTTGTGACCCTTTTTATATGGAAGATTCTTCCGCGAATTACAAACCGCGTCACATCCACCGCCGAGGGTACCGCCATAAATTATATTACCGCCGTAAGGACAGGGATTTTGACCTTCTTTGTAAAAAGCGTCATTCCAGAAATTTCCGACAGCATAAAGGAAAATGCCGAACAAAACGGCGGGGAGATACTGTTTTTTGACACAATATACGACGCCATGGAAAACAATGCCGAAAAAAAATCGATTTCGGCGAAAACATATCAATCGAAATAGACGAAAGCTCGCTGAAATCCGAGGAACAGCAGTTTGAAAACGGAAAATACAACGGTCAGGATATGACCGATATGAATGTGAGCGCCGTCACCATCGTAAAGGGCGACGTTGTCACAAAAGGCTCCCTTAACAGATCGACCCAAAACATCACCTTTGTGTGCGTCAAAATCGAAAAAATGGTATATTCTGACCATGGCTCAAACGGCCGACGACACGTCGTGGGAGCAAAAACACAATTTCAAAGTAAAGTGAGAATAATATGAAAAACGAACCCATACGACTTCAAAAATATCTGTCCGAATGCGGATTTTGTTCCGCCGCAAGGCCGAGGAATTTATCGAACGCGGTGGAAAGGTGAAGGTCAACAGCCACCCGCTCATATCGGCGACAAGGTTCGTCCCAAAGGCGACATTGTCACGGTAGGCGGTAAAAAAATCGTTCACGGCCAAAACGAGCGTGTTTATATCATGCTCAACAAGCCGAGAGGCTATGTCACCACCATGAATGACGAGCTTGGAAAGAAAATGCGTTGCCGATCTTGTGGACGACGCACCCGAAGGGTTTCCGCCGCCGTCTTGACAAGGACATGGGGACTTTTGCTTTTTCAAACGACGGAGGAATTTATCAAACATGATGACCATCCGTCGGGCCACGTTCAAAAAGCTTTATCGGGTCACCGTCCGTCCGCCGGTTTCGGATGAACAGCTATACGAGATGTCAAACGGAATTGTTATCGACGGCAAAAACCGCCAAATGCAACATTGTCCCTCGTGGACGACGACGACCGAGTGGTACTCGAATTTGAGCTTAACGAGGGCAGAAACAGGCAGATAAGAAAGATGTGCGAGTCGGTGGGTCTTGAGGTGGCGAGACTTAAACGCGTCGCCGTGGGAAACCTGCGCCTCGGACGGCTTCCCGTTGGAAAATGGCGGCTGCTCGAAAGCAGGAAATCAGGGATCTTATTACCCTTTCAAGGCACAGGGAGGAAATAACATGAGTGTAAAAGGAACAAATTTCAAAGCTTAAAGATTTAAGCGGTTCGTCCGCCATAAAGCAGAGGATATTAAGTCTTTGCGACGAAGGAAGCTTTTCGGAAATCGGAGAGTTTTACAAAAGCCGTGACGGGCTTTGCGAGGCCGTTTGCGGATTTGCGACTGTCGGCGGCGAGGAATATACGTTTTGCCCAAAGCCCCGACGTTTCGGACGGAACAATGGAGCTTGCGCAGGCTAAAAAAATAAAAACCGTTTATGACCTCGCGGCAAAAAACGGCCGTCCGTTATTAGAATATTTGATTCAAAAGGGCGTTCGTATCGACGACGGTGCCGACGCTATGAACGCATTTTCCGAGGGTTATAAATTCGGCGTCGCTTCTTTCGGGAGTGGTTCCTCAAATCGCCGTTGTTGCGGGAGAATGCACGGGTCAAAGCGCGGTTCTTTGCGCCCAGTTCGACATTGTTATAATGGATAAAACAGCCAAGCTTTCTCTTTTATCCTCTTCCGTATATAAAAAGGAGAAGAAATCGGTACAGCCGACTTTGCGCTTAAAAACGGTACGGCTCACATTGCCTGCGAGGGGATTTCGGCTTGCTTTGAACAGGTGGGCGCGGTTCTTTCGGTTTGCCCCAAAACAATCTTGCCCCCGTCAAAAGGCTGGACGGCGGAACGCCTACCGTTGCCAGTCATAAAAAACGAGCTTCTTGACAGCGAGGATAAAATACATCTTGCTGACAATTTCGGTGAGACAGCCGAAACTCTGCTTGCGAGAATCGACGGAAAGCCTTGCGGCGCCGTCCTCACAAAACAAAAGAAAAGCGACGCCGCTTCGGTTAAAAAAATCAGCCGATTTGTCCGTATGTGCGACGCTTTTTCCATTCCGCTCGTCACCATAATCGACGCCGACGGATTTTCCGTTTGCAAGGATGACGAAATTTCAAACGGAGCCAAACTTGCGGCCGAGCTCTCAAGTGTATACTGCGAGGCGACAACCGCCAAAAAATATCGCTGATTTTCGGAAGAGCCTGCGGCGGAATTTACACCGCCCTTGCCGCAAAGGAACCTCGGCGGACATCGTTCTTTCCACCGAAAAGGTGTTGTATCGCCTCTTTCTCCCGAGGCTGCCGCAATCGTTATGTTTGGCGAACGCATAAAGGCGGGGAGAGCATTGACGCTCTTTCGAAAGAATATGAAGAAAAATTCGGTTCGGCTCTTTATGCCGCCGAAAAAAGGATATATAGACGAAATAATTTCCGAAAGCGAAATAAGAGTTAAATTGTCCGCCGCTCTCGACGCACTCGACTCAAAGCGCGAATCAAGACCGGCAAAAAAACACGCTGATTTTCCTTTCTGATTTTTGGGGGTATAAAAATGAAAAAATTTAAGAGTAACCGTTAACGGCAAAGCCTATGATGTTCAAGTTGAAGAGTTGTCCGAAACTTCCGCTCCCGCAGCCGCACCCTGCACCGGCCGCCGCGCCGTTGCCGCCGTTCCTGCTGCGGCTCCCGCTGTTCCCGCGGACGGGGAGACAATTTCCTGCCCAATGCCCGGAACCATTTTAAGCGTTAAGGTCAAGGCGGGAGACAAGCTTAAAACCGGCGATGTTATGGTGGTTTCGAAGCCATGAAAATGGAAAAATGAAATCAAGGCTCCCAGAGACTGCACCGTCATTTCGGTCAACGTTTCCAAGGATGACGTTGTGGAAACCGGCGCGCCCGTCGTCACAATCGGTTAGGAGGAGTTTTATGCCTAAAATCGGTATAACCGAAACGGTGCTTCGCGACGCTCACCAATCGCTTATCGCAACGCGAATGACCACCGAGGAAATGCTTCCCATCCTTCCTTTGCTCGATAAAATCGGTTTTCACTCTCTCGAATGCTGGGGCGGCGCAACCTTTGACGCTTGCCTGCGCTTTCTCGACGAGGACCCGTGGGAAAGACTTCGAATAATAAAGGATAAATGCAAAAACACCAAGCTGCAAATGCTTTTCCGCGGGCAGAATATGCTCGGCTACCGTCACTATGCCGATGATGTCGTGGAATATTTTGTGCAAAAATCGGTGGCAAACGGTATCGACATTATCCGTATTTTCGATGCCCTTAACGACATCAGAAATCTTCAAACCGCCATTAACGCCGCAAAAAAAGAAAAGGCTCACGCTCAGGTCGCCATATCCTACACAACAGGCCCCGTGTTTGACCTTGAATATTATAAAAATTATGCCAAACAGATTGAAGAGGCGGGAGCCGATTCCATTTGCATAAAGGATATGGCGGGACTCCTTACTCCGTATTTCACTTTTTTGACCTTGTCAAAGCCATTAAACAAACGGTTAAAATTCCCGTTCAGCTCCACTCCCACTACACCTCGGGTCTTGCATCCATGGTAATGCTCAAAGGAATCGAGGCGGGCGCGGATGTTATCGACACCGCCATGTCGCCCCTTGCCCTCGGAACCTCACATCCCGCCACCGAGTCTATGGTTGCGGCTCTTAAAGGCACCGAATACGACACAGGTCTTGATCTTGTCGCTCTTGACGAGATTGCAAAATATGTCACAACTCTCCGCGAGAAATATCTCAAATCAGGACTTCTCAATCCCAAACTTCTTTCTTCCGACGCAAAGGCGCTCATATATCAGGTGCCCGGCGGTATGCTTTCAAATCTTGTTTCCCAGCTCAAAGTGCGGGCAAGGAGGACAAGCTTTCGGAGGTTCTTGCCGAGGTTCCGAAGGTTCGCGCCGACTGCGGATTTCCGCCTCTTGTCACTCCGACGTCGCAAATCGTCGGAACCCAAGCGGTTTTCAACGTCATTCTCGGCGAGCGGTATAAGACGGTCACCAAGGAATTTAAAGGCATCGTAAAGGGGCGAATACGGTAAAACTCCCGTGGAAATCGACCCCGAATTCCGCAAAAAATAATCGGCGACGAGCAGCCCATAACCTGCCGTCCCGCCGACCTGTTAAAGCCCGAGCTTGAAAAAGCTCAGGGAAGAGGCAAAACCCTTTACCGAACAGGAAGAGGACGTTCTTTCCTACGCCCAGTTCGGGGCGGTTGCCGAAAAATTCTTCGAGAGAAGAAGAAACCGCCGTTACGGAGTCGATTCCGACGCCGATTTTCAAAACAAAATACACTCCATGTGATAAAAAACATCCGTCAGACTTTGACGGATGTTTTTTATGTTCATTTGTTTTTTTCAAGCCAAATGAGAAGAACCGAAATGTCGGCAGGCGTCACACCGGAAATGCGTGCGGCCTGACCGATGCTTACCGGTGAAATTTTATTAAAGCTTTTCCACCGCCTCAAGTCTCAAACCTTTAACGGCATTATAATCAAAGTTTTCGGGAAGCTTTCTAACCTCAAGGCGTTTTTGCTCGTCAATTTGAGCCTGCTGCCGTTTGATATATCCCTCATACTTAATTTCAATTTCGGCCTGCTCAAATATTTTCTCGGGATAATTTGGGCGGGAGGTGTCGATCGGCGAAAGAATTTTGTAGCAAAGCTCGGGACGTCGTATAAGGTCGGCAAGCTTTGCACCGGTACTAAGAACGGGGGAACCGCAGCTTTCCAAAATTTCATTAAGCTTCTGCGACGGAGCGACGCTTGTCTTTTTGCACGGGCAATTTCCCGTTCCTTCATATCCTTTTCGGCCAAAATCTCTCATATCTTTCCTTTGATACCATACCGATTTCATATCCTCTCGGCATGAGCCGTTCCTCGGCGTTGTCCTGCCTTAGAACAAGACGGTATTCCGAACGCGACGTCATCATACGGTATGGGTCGGAGCAGCCCTTTGTCACCAAATCGTCGATAAGTGTTCCGATATAGCTTTCAGAGCGCCTTATTATAAAGGGTTCCTTGCCCTGAACCTTTTTTGCGGCATTTATTCCGGCAATCAGCCCCTGTGCGGCGGCCTCCTCATATCCGGACGAGCCGTTAAACTGACCCGCACCGTACAGCCCGTCAAAGCCCTTTGATTTCAAGGGTGGGTTTAAGATAAAGCGGATCGATGCAATCATACTCAATGGCATATGCAGGACGCATTATAACAACGTTTTCAAGCCCCTCTATGGTGCGGTACATCTCAACCTGAACATCTTCGGGAAGGGAAGTGGAAAGTCCCTGAAGATACATTTCCTCGGTATTAAGTCCGCAGGGGCTCGACAAAGGTCTGATGCCGTAATTTGTCAGGGAAAGCGAACGATTTTGTCCTCAATGCTCGGGCAATAGCGCGGTCCCACGCCTTCGATTTTGTGCCCGTACATGGCCGAACGGTGAAGATTTTTCAGAATAACTTCCCTTTGTCCTGTCGTTCGTATAAGCAATATAGCAGGCGGCCTTGTTGCTCAGAGAATCTTTATCCGTGTCAAAGGAAAAGGGAACTATATTTTCATCCCCGTCCTGGCGCTCAAGCTTTGAAAAATCAATCGAACGGCGGTGAACCCCTTGCGGGGGTGCCGGTTTTAAAACGGCGCAGAGGGAACGCCGAGAGCCTTAAGACAGAGCGAAAGGCTTGTTGCGGGAAACATTCCGTCGGGTCCGCTTTCATAATCCACGTCGCCCACAAAAAACCTTTCCTCCGAGAAATGTTCCCGTGGCAAACACCACCGTTTTGCAGGTGTATACGGCATGGAGCTTGGTTTCGATATTCCAAAAATCTCCGTTTTTTTCGACCGAAAAAGAATCTCGGCCTGTTTAACCGTCAGATTTTCCTCAAGCTCAAGACGGTGTTTCATATAACCGCTGTATTCACGTCGGTCGATCTGCCCGCGTAGGGGAATGAACGGCGGGACCCTTTTCCGCGGTTAAGCATTCTGCTTTGAATCAGATTTTATCGGCCGCGCGGCCCATTTCCCCGCCGAGTGCGTCGATTTCTCTGACAAGGTGTCCCTTTGCGGTACCTCCGATGGAAGGGTTGCATGGCATATTTCCACCCAATCGAGAGAAATGGTAAAACCGCGGTGTTGCACCCGAGATGGGCGGCGGCAAGTGCGGCTTCGATACCGGCGTGGCCTGCTCCGATAACCGCAACATCAAAATTTCCGGCTTTAAAACTCATTTTTACACTCAAAAAATCAACATTTGCTTTATTCAAATCATTATACCGCTTTTTTTGCGGGTTTGTCACTTCTTTTTACGTAACAAAACAGATTTCTTTCATAGTATGTATCAAAAACATATGAGGGTGAAGCTATGCTGTCATTGAAAAGGGGAGACAAAATATTTTTGGTGGGTATCGGCGGTTGCCGGAATGACCGCTCTCGCATATTTTCTTAAAAGCGCGGGATATAGTGTTTTCGGCTCGGATATTCTTTGCGGTCAAAACGTGAAAAAGCTTGAAAAAGACGGATTCAAGATTTTCGGGCAACATTCGGCGGAAAACATAAAAAGGAGCAAAGCTTGTAATATACACGTCCGCCGTGAAAAAGGACAACGCCGAAATAAAAGCGGCAAGAAAATCGAGAATAAAACGCTTTCTCGCGCAAAGGCTTGTCAGCTCATTTCGAAGGAGTTTAAAAATGTCATTGCCGTTTCCGGAACCCACGGTAAAACAACCGTTTGTTCAATGATATATCACATTTAAAGTCATCAGATACCGTCCCTCGTCGCTTATCGGCGGCGACTTTTGACGGAAACGGCGGCGGAATTTTTGACGGAAAGGATTTTCTTGTCATCGAAGCCTGCGAGTATGCAAAAAATTTTCTTCTTCTCCGCCCGACCGTCGGAGTTGTTCTTAACATAGACAACGATCATCTTGAGGTATACAAGACCGAAAAAGCTTAAGGGTGCTTTCGAAAAATTCGCCGCACGGTCGAAAAAGGCAATCGTTTGTTCCGGATTTCGGCAAAAAGCTCTAAAACACCCTTTCTTCGGCACTAAAGCAAAGGACAAATACCGTGCCGTTAAAATAACCGAGAGCGAGGGTTTTGCTCCTTTGACCTTTATGAAAAAAGACAAATTTTTAAGCAGGGTGAAGCTTAAAATATCGGGAAAACATAATGCTTTAAATGCCCTTGCGGCAATTTCGGTATGTCTTGAATATAATTTGATTTCAAAAATGTCAAATCGGCAATCGAGGATTTCTCGGGTGCAAAAAAGAAAGATTTGAAAAAATATACGAATGTGAAAATTCACGCTTTATGACGACTACGGTCACCATCCTCGGAGATACAAACGGTTATTGACACCGCAAAATCAAGGGGATATAAACATCTCACACTTGTTTTCCAACCTTTACCTTTTCCCGAACGGCTATTCTGTTCAACGATTTTATAAAAAAGTTTTAAAAAACCGATTGCGTAATTGTTTGTCCCATAATGGGCGGACGGGAGGAAAACATCTACGGCATCAACTCAAACAGCTCTGTGTAAAGCTTGAAAAATGCCTTTTATGCCGATGATTTCGACACGGCCGCAAGTTGTTGTCGAAATATTTGCAAAGAGGGAGAATGTATTGTAACCGTCGGTTGCGGAAACGTTTATGAGGTCGGTAAAAAATAATTTCAAACTATGAAAATCAGAATAGAAAAAACCTTTGTCATATCTTTTATGACTGGAGGTATTAAATGAGCCAAGAAACGCAATCGGTCAAAAGACCCAACAATCTGATTGTAGAAAGCAGAAAGAAAATGTCCGTCAGCGGGGTAAGGACGTTGCAAGCTTTGACGACAACACCGTCATTGCGCTGACAGACCTCGTGAGCTCACCGTAAGGGGAGAAAATCTTCGCGTCGACTGTCTTTCGGTGGAAACGGGAGAGCTTGGAAATATCGGGAACAATAAACGGCGTCATGTGGCAATGACAAAAAAGGTCCAAAGCGATTTTTCGCGAGGTTTCTTAAATGAGCCTGACGGAATTTCCCGTCGAAAAAAGTCTCGACCAATGTAAATGGCTGTTTTATGCGGTGATTTTGGTTTTTTCCTTTGCGCAATATATGAAATATTCCGCGCATTTCGCTCGGAAATACGACAATAAAAATTTCGCGGTTTTTAGAGGATGTATTTTTCTTCGTAATATGCGCTTTTTGTTTTCTTTTTGTTTTTCGATTATCAGCGAGGACGGAAAATCAGAATATATTGCCTTGTCGGCTGCTTTAGGCAGCGTCATTTGCCGCATGACCGCAGGAAAATATATAAAAAATTTTTTCGTTGATAATCGGTTTATTTACGAGGATTTATAGGTTTGCAGGCAGAAAAATAAGCGTTCTTATAAAAAAGGGAAGAGCATGGTCGACAAAGCAAAAAATAAATCTTAAAAAGAAAGATAAAAAAGTAAAAAAGCCTTGAAAAAAGAAGTAAAGGTGTAGTATAATTCAAATAACAATATCTGCGTTTCGGAGGAAAAAACCGATGACGGCAAAAAATAAAATTTTATCAAGGCGGTGCTTCTGCTTTTGTAATAATAAGTGTCGTCAATATCGTTGTAACCCAAGTTAAATACAGCCGTGACAAAGCGACGCTTGATTCGGCAAAACCGAAGAGGCCGCATTGAGCCAACGTGGGAAGCACTTAAGCAGAAGGTCGAAAACGGTTCCGCCGACGGAATGATCGAAAGAAGCTCTCCGGGAAAGAGGTTATATAAAATCCGGAGAAAAGGAGTATGTTGATATTGCAGGAAACTGATTTTCGGTTTTGCATTGTATTTTAATTCAGGAGGAAAAAGTTAAATTTATGGCGCTTGAGATTGGGACAGGTATGAGGGAACTGTCACGGGAATTACAAAATTCGAGCATTTGTGTCGCTTCCGAGGGAAAATCCGGAATGGTTCACATTTCCGAAGTTGCCGACGTGTATGTCAATGAAATCAGAGACTTTGTCAGCGAAGGGCAGACCGTCAAGGTGAAGGTCATTTCCATCGGAAACGACGGAAAGATAAGTCTGAGTATGAAAAAGCGGTGGAGAGCTCTCAGCCGCGCAGGGATAAACCCTTTAACAGACAGAATTCCGCACCTCAAAAGCCCCGTCCGGAAAAGAAACCGCAATATCCCGTTTTCACCGGAAATCCTGACCTTGATTGGACTCCCACCAAAAGCGGAAATGCCGCCTTTGAGGACATGATGCAAAAAATATAAACAGTCGAGCGAGGAAAAATGTCCGATATGAAAAAAAGCCGGTTTTCAAAAACGCGGCTCGTCAAGGCGCGGCGGAAGATAAATTGCGATACCCCGGCGTTAAACGGGGTATTTTGTTGTTGTCTAAAATTAGGAGGATTAAAATATCATGAAAAGCTACCGAAAAATCAATGGATAAAATTGTCGCCCTTGCAAAAACCGCGGTTTTATATATGCGGGCTCCGAAATATACGGCGGTCTTGCGAATTCTTGGGACTTCGGTCCTCTCGGCGTAGAATATAAAAACAACGTGAAAAGAGCCTGGTGGAAAAAGTTTGTTCAGGAGTCTCCCTACAACGTCGGACTTGACAGCGCCATTCTCATGAACCCTCAAACTTGGGTAACAAGCGGCCATGTGGGCGGATTTTCCGATCCGCTTATGGACTGTAAGGATTGCCACACCCGCCACCGTGCGGACAAGCTTATCGAGGATGCGGGCGGAGCTGCCGAGGGCATGACCTTCGAACAGATGACCGACTATATAAAAGAGCACGGCATTGCCTGTCCCGAATGCGGAAGCAAAAATTTCACCGACATCCGTAAATTCAACCTCATGTTCAAAACATATATGGGCGTAACCGAGGATGCCAAAAACGAGGTTTATCTCCGTCCCGAAACGGCTCAGGGCATTTTTGTCAACTTTGCCAACATCCAGCGTACCACCCGAAAAAACTCCCCTTCGGCGTTTGCCAGGTAGGTAAATCCTTCAGAAACGAGATAACTCCCGGCAACTTCATATTCAGAATACGTGAATTTGAGCAGATGGAGTGCGAATTCTTCTGCAAACCCGACACCGACCTTGAATGGTTTGACTATTGGAGAAGTTACTGCAAAACTTCCTCATTTCTCTCGGCATGAAGGAAGAAAACATGCGGCTGCGCGACCATGAAAAGGAGGAGCTCAGCTTTTATTCCAAAGCCACAACCGACATTGAATATCTTTTTCCCCTTCGGTTGGGGAGAGCTTTGGGGCATTGCCGACCGCACAAACTATGATTTGGGCCGCCACCAGGAGGCAAGCGGAAAGAGCCTTGAGTATTTTGACCCCGAAACCGGTGAAAATATATTCCCTTTGTTGTCGAACCCAGTCTCGGCGCCGACCGTGTTGCCCTTTGCTTATCTTTGCGAGGCATACGACGAGGAGGTTGTTGATGCCGAAAAGAACGACAGCCGCGTAGTTATGCGTTTTCACCCGGCGCTCGCTCCCTTTTAAGGCTTGCGTGCTGCCCCTTTCCAAAAAGCTCGGCGACAAGGCAAAGGAAATCTATGCCGAACTTTCAAAAATACTTTATGGTGGATTATGATGAAGCCGGCTCGATAGGCAAGCGTTATCGCCGACAGGACGAAATCGGAACGCCTTTCTGCATTACCGTTGATTTCGAAACGGTGGGCGACGACACGACTCCCGCCGACAACTGCGTAACCGTCAGAGACCGCGACACCATGGAACAGCAGAGGGTCAAAATCGAAGACCTTCGCAGCTTTATCGAAAAGAAGCTTGAATTCTGAAATTAAAAGGGATACCTTCATTAAATCGGCAACTATTCTTATAGTTGCCGACATTGTTGTTAAGGTTCTCGGGTTTTCTTCAAAATCCCTCTTGCCAATTTTATCGGCGAGGTGGGAATGGGATATTTCCAAACAGCCTATGACCTTTACCTGCCGTTTTATTCGGTCGCAATTTCCGGTTTGCCGGTGCTGCTGTCGCGGCTGGTCGCAAGGTCGGTTTCCCTAACGACGGAAATGGAGTTAAATCCGCTTTTTCTCCTGCCGAATTCTTTTTACGGTTTTCGGTGTAATAATGACCGCGGCAGTTGTTTTGTGCAGTCTTTTTCACCTTTTTTCGGAGGAGCCGACGACGCCAAAACGGCCGTGTATGTTATTGCTCCATGCGTGCTTTTTCCTCGCTTATGGGAATTTACCGCGGATATTTTGAGGGCATAAACAACATGGCCCCTGCCGCTGTTTCACAGGTCATCGAAGCGCTCGGAAGGCCGTTGCGGGCGTTGCCGCCGCTGCCGTACTTAAAATTTGCGGCTTTTCGGTCGGTATTCAGGCTGCGGGCGCTGCGGGCGGTGTGCTTGCGGGTACGGTTTTCGGATTTTTATACCTTTATTTTAAATTTAAAAGATACGGCTTTAAATGCTCAAAAAAGAGAGCACACTTCCCGACGGATATATGAAATTTCTTTTTTCGCTTGCGGTTCCGATTGTGGTCGGCTCGCTGATAACCCAAATTTCGGGTCTTGTGGACGTGCTCACCGTTCAAAGGGGCTTTCTTCCATGCTTTCTCCGATCCGCAGGGGATATTTGAGGTTTATCCCGGCCTTTCAAATGGGCTGATAAATCAAAGGTGCGGCAGACGTTCCCGCCTATCTTTACGGGTGTTTTCGCGGCTTTGCCACTCCGATTTATGCCCTTGTTCCGAACCTTACGGCAGTTATCGGAGTGGGGCTCGTTCCGTCTCTCACAGGCTTTTGGGAGACGGGGACAGGGAGGGCGGCAAACAGAACTCTTCACTCGGTGGTAAAACTGACGTCGGTTATCGCTTTTCCCACCGCCGTTGGAATTTTGTGCTGAGCCGTCCGTTGCTTGAGCTGCTTTATTCGTCAAAGCCCTACGGTGCCGAAATTGCTTCACACCAGCTGAGAATTTTAAGCCTTTGCGCCGTTTTGCGGGTTTTTCCGTTCCCTTCACGGCGGTTTTGCAGGCCGTCGGAAAAGAAAAAAATTCCCGTAGCAAATATGTTTGTCGGGGTAGTGTTAAAGCTTGCCATAAAACATTTTTCTTGTGCCAAGAACCGAATTTAACGTTAACGGAGCGGCAATCGGAACAACCGTTTGTTATCTCTACATTTTCATTGCCGATTTTATCGCAATTGTTAGGACAACAGGCTTTGCGCCGAACTTGCTAAAGGATTTTGCCTTTCCCGTTATTTCGGCGGCGTGTTCCGGCCTTTCGGCTCATTTCGGGCATTTGCTGCTTTCGGGCTTTGTTTCGCCAAAGCTTTCGACCGTTCTTTCGATTGCACTTGCGGTTTTTGTATATTTGATTTTTATTTTACTTTTCAAGGTCATTTCTCCCAAAGAGATACTCAAAGGAGGTAAATTCTCATGATAGAAATAAACAAGGAAAAATATAATATCGACGATCTTCTTGAAATAATGAAGGAGCTCAGAAGTCCCAACGGCTGCCCTTGGGACAGGGAACAGGATCACCATTCGATCAGAAATGATTTTATCGAGGAAACCTATGAGGCAATCGATGCCATCGACCGAGACGACGCAACGGATATGTGCGAAGAGCTCGGGGGACGTGCTTCTTCAGGTTGTTTTTCACAGCCAAATCGAAGCCGAAAAGAAGTCCTTTGATTTTACCGATGTTTGCGACGGAATTTGTAAAAAAACTAATTGAACGGCATCCTCATGTTTTCGGCTCGGTTAACGTTAATAATTCCGACGAGGTTCTCGATAATTGGGATAAAAATCAAGCAAAATCCAAAAATCAAACCACCTACACCGATACCTTAAAAAAGCGTTCCATGGCTTTTCCTGCCCTGCTTCGCGCCGAAAAGGTGAAAAAAGAGCCAAAAAGCGGGTTTTGATTGGGACAATGCGGGAGGATGCCTCCAAAAAAATCGATGAAGAGCTTGCCGAATTTAAAGGAAGCGGTTAGAAACGGTAATCAGGAGCAAAAATGTTTGAAGAATACGGTGATTTGCTCTTTTCCATGGTGAATGTCTCCTGTTTTCTCAAAAATAAATTCCAACAGGCTTTTGCACGGAGCCCGCTGACAAATTCATCAAAAGGTTTGAAAGGTTGAAAAGCTTGCGGAGCAAAAAGAAATCGACATGAAAAAGCTCCTCCCTCGAAGTTCTTGACAGGCTTTGGGAGGAGGCCAAAAGGAGTTAAATATGAGACTTGATAAATATCTGAAAATTTCCGTATCATAAAGAGAAGAACCGTGGCCAACGAGGCCTGCGACGCAGGCAGAATCGAGGTCAACGGACGTGTTGTCAAAGCGTCATATGACGTTGGGTCGGAGACGTTATGACAATAAAGGATGGGGCAGCACCCCATAACCGCAAAGGTTCTCGCCGTTCCGAATTTGTAACCAGGACGGCGCCAAAGAGCTTTATGAAATAATCGAAGGATAAACAAACCCCTTGAGAGAGTAAACTTCTCCCAAGGGGCATTTTTATTGCTTAAATATTTTAACCAAGGCTTCGCCGATAAGCTGTCCGGAATATACCGCCTCGTCGAGGGTATTGGCCTCGCTGCCGATTTCAAGAAGAATTGAACCGTTCATAATGTTAAAATTATATTTGCAGGACTTAAAGCTCATGGCCCTTGCAAGGCCGGGATAATCGTTTTCAAGCTGACGCTGGAGCAGGAGATTAAAACGGAGATTTTCCATCAATTCGGATAATTTGTCACATCGCCGCTTTCGCACCCTGCGAGAACCATAACCTGCGCCGCCGATTTTCCGTTTATTTCGGCTGTAGGCTTGATTTTTGTGCCGTTTGACTGTGTGATAGAATCCCTGTGACCGTCAATCACAACCTTTATTGATGGATATTTCTCGAGATATTGCCTGACGGTGGCCTCCGATCGGGAATAGCTGCCGGTATAGCTGTCTTTATCATGCATTGTTCGGTCGTTAATCGTCACAATACCGTTATTGTTAAGCACTTCGGCAATGGCGTCGCCCACCCTTACCGTATTTTTTTCGACGTGTCGGTCGAACGGGAGCCGTCGTCGTTTTTAACATAAAATCCGCTGTCGGAGTCGGAATAGCTTTCGGTTCCGTGGGTGTGATATATAAGCACCTGCGGCTCGGAGCTGTCCTCGATTTTAAACGGAAGTCCTTCGGACAGAAGGGAAGATACGTCAATATCGACACCGGCCGTGTTGTTATAGTGAATTCCTCGGAAAAGGAATTTCCGGCCGACGGTTCAAGCGCGACGGTCTTTATGTCTCCCGTTTCCACGTCTGTCGGGCGTTCGACGGCGCATCGCTCTGCCCGGACACTTGAAACCTCAGGCTGCAGAGCAACTCTTTCGCCGTCCGACGGTTCTGTATTTATTGCTTATATTCTCCGCTTTATATCCCACCGATAAAAGCTGAATTTTCACCGAAGACATTAAGCAGATCGTGATATATTTGTCATCTCGCCGCCGAAAATATTATTGCCGAAAGACGAAAAACATAGGGCGGGAACATAGGATTTTTCACCTTTACTTTCACTTTGCTTTCATTTTTTATTTTTATGCTGGTAAAGGCAAAAAGACCGTCTGCAAAGGCCGAGTGTTCACAAGGCCGATTTCAGACAGTGATTTTTTTATTAAGCGTTAAATTCTGAGCTTTTTGATTTTGTCAGCTCAACATCCGATTGGTAATCAGAAATGTCGATTTCTGAGGTTGGTTATCATCCCTGACATCGGCATGGGTTGCGGCGACGGCGTTAAAACCTCGGCCGCAATTCCGTAGTTATTTTTCATGTCGTCTCCGCTTATGAGCAGCTTTGTATTACCGCTGCTGACCGAAATTTTGATTTTTCGGGAAAATTTCGCGAAGCTTTGCAATGGTCTCGAGAGCCGCTCCGAGATCGCTGTCTGAGAGGGTAAATGCGAGACCGATGATGAACCTTTTGGCGGAGATTGGGAAATCATATCAATATTTATCTTCCCGACAGACAGCGCTTCAAAGGCAGAGGCCACAAAGCACAGATCGGCGGGCGCTTCATCGAGCACCACAAGAGTAATATCTTCGGTAAAGGTAAAATTATATCCCATACTGTTCACCTAACACTTTCCGATAAGATCACCCATGTTATAAATTCCCGAGGGCTTGCCGACCATAAACAGAGCGGCGTTAAGAGCTCCGACGGCAAAAATTTCACGGGAACGCGCCGAATGGGAAACGGTTATTATTTCGTCTCTGCCGGCAAAGATGACCGAATGTTCGCCCACAATGGTACCGCCGCGAATGGCGTGCATACCGATTTCATCCTTTTCGCGTTTCTTGCGGCGCTCGTGACGGTCGTATACCAACCCTTTTTGTTGTTGCAGCCTTCCATAACCGCGTCGGCAAGCATATTCGCCGTTCCGGACGGAGCGTCGAGTTTTGATTATGATGAGCCTCGACAATTTCAATGTCAAAATCGTCCTCAAGCACGGTGGCGGCACGTTTACACAGTTCGGCAATAAGATTTACGCCGATTGACATATTAGCCGTGTAAAAAATCGGAACCGTTTTGGATGCCTCGAAATCTGCTGCTTTTGCTCCTCGGAATATCCGTAGTCGCAAGCACGGCGGGCACCTTTATCAAGACAGAATTCAAGCAAGCCGCCGAAGAGCCGCAGGGTTGGAAAAGTCAATGATCACGTCGCACTCGCCGTCAAACTCCTTTATGTCGGAATAGACGGGAAATTCGTTTTTGCTCATTGAAAATATCGGCTCCTCCGACAATTTCACAGTCGTCTCTTGCGGCAACGCAGGAAATGATGACCTGCCCCATACGGCCGTTACAGCCCGAAAGAAAAATTTTTACCATAGTTTTCACATCCGTTTAATTTAAAAAGATTTACTCCCTTGAGAGCCGCCTTGATTTTCAAGCTTTTCAGGAGTGGTGGAGCAAAGGGGAAGGCGGCAGGGGCCGACATTATACCCGAAGATTCATGGCTTCTTTGACGGGAATGGGGTTAACGTCGATAAACATGCTGTTCATCAGCTCAAGATATTTGCTTTGCAAAGCGGTTGCTTCCTTGAATTTTCCTCAAGAGCAAGACCGGTTATTTCCGACATGGTTTTGGGAGCAAAGTTTGAAAAACACCGAAATTACTCCCTTGCCCCCGAGAGAAATCATGGGAATAACCTGATCGTCGTTGCCGGAATAAATGTCAAGACTGTCGCCGCAAAGCGAAACGGTGTGAGCTACGCTCGAAATATCACCGTTTGCCTCCCTTAACGGCCACGATGTTTTGTGAGCCGACAGAACCTTATATGTTTCGCAGGGCAATATTCGTGCCGTGCGGGAAAGGGAACATTGTAGAGAATTATCGGAATATTGACTCGGTCCTATAGGTGTAGTGCTCGACAAGACCTTCTGCGAGGCCTTTGTTATAATAAGGCAGAAACAAGCAGCAGACCGTCGGCACCCATTTCCTCGGCCTCTTTGGAAAGCTCGACGGCAAAAAGCGGTGTCGTTACTTCCGGTCCCGGCAATGACGGGAATACGGCGGTTAACGGCTTTAATGGTGTGGCGCATGACCTCAACGTGTTCATCGCGGCTCAAGGTGCTTCCTTCGCCGGTTGTTCCGCAGGAAACGATTGCGGCAACTCCGCCTTCTATCTGCTCTTCAACAATTTCATCGATTTTCGAAAGATTTACCGAACCGTCCTCGTTCATAGGGGTGATAAGGGCGGTCGCCACTCCCCGTAAAAATTGACGCCATAATAAATTCCTCCTGAAATTGGGCATGGCGCACGGGATTTTATTCCCGACGCT
>VOFG01004286.1_pt1 | contig 22782 bp, 32 predicted proteins | sample 5384171 | NCBI WGS metagenome assembly VOFG01 (sample SAMN12384726, study PRJNA508395) | human gut metagenome | isolation source: healthy gut F | host: Homo sapiens | reverse complement strand
CTCAAAATCAGCATCTTGCACATTTTCTTATCTGCTTCAGCATTAGCTTCAGCTTCAGCCTTCATCTTTTCGATTTCTTCCTTGCTCAAACCGCTGGAAGCTTCAATACGGATAGCTTGTTCCTTACCGGTTGCCTTATCTTTTGCAGATACTTTCAAGATACCGTTAGCATCAATATCAAACGTTACCTCAATTTGAGGAACACCACGACGAGCAGGAGCAATACCTGACAGATTAAACTGACCGATTGATTTGTTTTGGGCAGCCATCGGACGCTCTCCTTGCAATACGTGGATAGTTACTTCGCTCTGGTTATCGGCAGCAGTAGAGAACGTTTCGCTCTTCTAGCACGGGATGGTAGTATTAGCATCGATCAACTTAGTCATTACACCACCCAGGGTTTCGATACCCATAGACAGTGGAGTAACATCCAGCAATACCACACCCTTGATTTCGTCCGTCAACACAGCACCCTGTACAGCAGCACCTACTGCTACTACTTCATCTGGATTTACACCCTTAGAAGGAGCTTTGCCGAAGAAATCTTCCACCAATTTCTGAACGGCCGGTATACGTGAAGAACCACCTACAAGGATTACTTCGTCAATATCGGAGTTGCTCAAACCAGCATCAGACATAGCCTTCTTACACGGTTCCAGACAAGCTTGAATCAAAGTGTGAGCCAATGATTCGAATTTAGCACGTGTCAGTGTCTTGACCAAGTGCTTGGGAACACCGTTTACCGGCATAATGTACGGCAGGTTGATCTCCGTGCTTGTTGAAGAAGACAATTCAATCTTAGCCTTTTCTGCAGCTTCTTTCAAACGTTGCATAGCCATTGGGTCTTGAGTCAGGTCGGCACCTTCGTCATTCTTAAATTCCTCTACCAGCCAAGTGATAATTACCTGATCAAAGTCGTCACCACCCAAGTGAGTATCACCGTTTGTTGACAGCACTTCGAATACACCGCCACCGAATTCAAGAATAGAGATATCAAAAGTACCACCACCGAGGTCGAAGACGGCAACCTTCATGTCTTTGTGAGCTTTATCGAGACCATAAGCCAGAGCAGCAGCTGTCGGTTCGTTCACGATACGTTTCACTTCCAGACCGGCAATCTGACCGGCTTCTTTTGTTGCCTGACGCTGAGAATCCGAGAAGTAAGCCGGAACGGTAATTACGGCTTCTGTAACTTCTTGCCCTAAATAGTCTTCAGCTGTTTTCTTCATTTTCTGAAGTACCATTGCTGATATTTCCTGAGGAGTATAAAGGCGTCCTTCGATATCTACACGCGGAATGTTGTTGTCACCGCGGACTACTTTATAAGGTACTCGACCAATTTCTTTCTGAACCTGATCATAGGTTTTCACCCATGAAACGTTTGATAGAGAATATTGTTTTTTCGGGTTAGTGATAGCCTGACGTTTAGCAGGATCACCAACCTTACGTTCGCCGCCATCTACAAATGCAACCACAGAAGGAGTTGTACGCTTACCTTCACTGTTTGCAATTACTACAGGTTCGTTGCCCTCAAATACGGCAACACAAAGAGTTTGTTGTTCCTAAGTCAATACCAATAATTTTTCCCATGATCTTTATACTTTTTATTTATTATTATTCAATTTCTTTTGTCCGGTTGTTTTCTTTCTCTTTGTAAGGGCTTTCAAACGGACGCTGATTAAAAAACAAACCATGTGCCAAAAGAAATCGGACGAATACGTGACATATTTTCTGCCAAAACGACAGTTTTAAATCGAAATGACTGCTGTCAAGTCACATAGGACAGCTATCGACTCATTAAACAAATGGAAACGGAAACTCTGGTTCAATAAAGCTAAAGAATAGATCATAAAGGAATAAAAAATATGCCATCGTTATGTGCGACACAGGCATACCTATTTAATAATACGTATCTTACGGCATTGCCATACAAACCGATTCCGCCACCGGAAAGTTTATCGAACGACTTCACTTCATTCATTGCTTTCACTTACCTTCCATTCCAAAAAGCCAATTGTGCTAGAAAGGTTGATTTAGCTTTAGTGCTATTTCAAAACCACCATTAATCAAGTTAATCCGGCATTCACCATTCAAAAGCAATTTGCTTTTCCATTTAATTTTCCATTCTCCGTTCAACACTGAAAGTTTCACGTCAGCCTCCTTCTTTTCAAGAACTACAACCGGACGATTGGACTCATTGCAAAGAAACATCTTCCCCTACCTGCTTTCTTATATCCTTTCTCTCGTGCAAGAGCACTCAATACATTCTTCTCGGTAGTCATGTCCGGACACATCATTCTGGTGCTAGCCATTCCCTTAACTCCATGCTGCCTGGCTTGGCATTCACGTCAAAGCTACCCATCATACGGTTACATCCGCTGTTACCGGACACACTTCCGGTCGCTGTATCAAAAGTAATAAAAGGAAGGGTTCTGCTTTCGCCCGGAGTTACTTTCGAGCCGTTAACTTCTATAATATTCCACTCACCATTGATTGAAGCCAATGGGAACTGCCTTCTCAACCGAACGGCATGAAAACATTGCAAGTGCTGCACCTGCAACGCAAATTGAAACAAAAACTTTCTTCATATTGTTATAACGTTTAAGTTAAATCGTGGGCAAAGATATCAAAAAGATTGGGAAATAACCATCTAATACGATATAAAATACATACATTTGCCATTGAATATACAACAAATGAACAATTTACATAGTTCATCTTAAAGAAATAAATATGAGAACAATCATCCTATCCTGATTTTATTCTGTTGTGGTATGTCTCATGTTACAGCCCAAAATGATTACTTGTCACTACCCCCTCCACTCCAGGAAATTCCTGCAAGTGAAGAAGAACAGTTTATCAAAAACACTTTCCTCTAAAACCTTTATGTAAATGGACTCCCGGAATGAAATTCATGTTTGCTCCTTCCGCACGGGAAATGTTTCTTCCTACCCTTTTAATATACAACACCGAAAAAGGAGGATAATAGCCTGATGAGACACAAAATACTCACTTTCACCGGAACCGAAGAGAAGGTTCAAAAAATAGCAGATGAAACAAACTACACCACCCGCTTCGTTTTCGAAGATGAAGGGGAAAAATATTATTATGACATAAAGAATATGCGGTTGGACGAGATATGCGAAAGAATGCCCCGTGCCTGCATTAACGGATTAGTTTACCTGCAAGATGTAGATACGGCAAAGATCTGCTGATAGGAAAGACAATATACATACAATCCGAAACTGTCCGTGTGGATGATGCCAACAGCTATTCCGGCTATCGGGATATACCTATTTCCGTCAATACGGAAGCAACTGTCACGGCCGTCGGAGTGGGCAGCCAGGCATATCCCGTGAAAATCATATTCAAAGACACACAGGGACATTCCTATTATCTGAAGTCGCCCTCTCACGGACAAACTCCGGTATGGACACGAGTGATTTTCAAGGTGAAAAGAGAATGAAATACTTTTCAAATTCGATCAGTTTTACGAATAAGAAGTCTGGATAATATCGAAAGCCTGAAAAACAGGTACTTGGGGGCAACCGTTTATCCTAAAAAACATTGTCTGCCAAAAGAGCTGTCTCTCTTGAAAACAAACAAATGGAGTCCCGCGTTCATCTTCCCCGGTACACTATCCTGACAATAAAAAGAAGTTCGGATGCCCTCTCCCGGCAGTCTGGCTATTTTGACATTAAAAGACAAGAATGGAATTAGTTACGAAATGAAGGTTGACTTGAAGTATGACGTAATCACCAAAACAACAATTATATTGAAGACCTTTTCGGGTTTGAAGATATACATAAAAAATATCCGGGCATTACCGAGAAAACGTTGGGCAAATCATTTCGCACGGGGCGACCTCGAAGTAGGCATGAGTACGGATGAATGCCGGCTGTCTATCGGCGACCCGATAGAAATAGTACTGAAAAAGGATAACCGTTTTGAGAACTGGTTCTATAACGGAAAAACATTGGAATTCGAGAGCGGCATCTTGCAACGTTTCAAATAAAAAGGAGTAGCGGCGGATGATTATCTGAAAATAATCACGTATATTTGCCAAGCTAACAATTCTAAAATTCTTAATTTTTGATTTATAATTAACGAAATGGGTAGAGTTCTTATTATCGGTGCAGGCGGTGTTGGTACTGTCGTTGCACACAAAGTGGCACAAAATGCCGATGTATTTACAGATATCATGATTGCCAGCCGTACGAAAGAGAAATGCGACAAAATCGTCGAGGCAATAGGTAACCCTAATATAAAAACAGCAAAAGTAGACGCAGATAATGTGGACGAGTTGGTAGCCTTATTCAACAATTTCAAACCTGAAATGGTGATTAACGTTGCCCTCCCTTATCAGGACTTGACCATTATGGAAGCATGTCTGAAAGCCGGAGTTAACTATCTGGACACTGCCAACTACGAACCCAAAGATGAAGCTCATTTTGAATACAGTTGGCAATGGGCTTACCACGACCGTTTCAAGGAAGCAGGTCTGACTGCCATTCTTGGTTGCGGTTTTGATCCGGGAGTCAGTGGAATCTACACAGCCTATGCAGCCAAACATTATTTCGACGAAATTCAGTATCTGGATATTGTAGATTGTAATGCCGGAAATCACCACAAAGCATTTGCAACCAACTTCAATCCGGAAATCAATATTCGTGAGATAACTCAGAACGGACGTTATTACGAAAATGGCGAATGGGTAACTACCGGTCCTCTGGAATTTCATAAAGACCTGACTTATCCGAATATCGGTCCCCGCGATTCATATCTCCTTTATCACGAAGAACTGGAATCATTGGTGAAACACTTCCCGACAATTAAACGCGCACGTTTCTGGATGACCTTCGGACAGGAATACCTGACCCACTTGCGTGTTATCCAGAACATCGGTATGGCTCGTATTGACGAAGTAGATTACAACGGAGTGAAGATCGTACCTCTGCAATTCTTGAAAGCCGTTCTGCCTAATCCACAGGATTTGGGCGAGAACTACGAAGGAGAAACCTCTATCGGTTGTCGCATCCGTGGTCTGAAAGATGGAAAAGAACGTACGTATTATGTTTACAATAATTGCAGCCATCAGGAAGCCTATAAAGAAACAGGTATGCAAGGAGTAAGCTACACTACCGGAGTTCCGGCCATGATTGGCGCCATGATGTTCTTCAAAGGAGAATGGAAACGTCCGGGCGTAAACAATGTAGAAGAATTTAATCCGGATCCGTTCATGGAACTACTGAACAAGCAAGGTTTGCCTTGGCACGAAGTGTTCGATAAAGATCTGGAGTTGTAGGAGATCAGTCGTATATTAAAAAGAAAAGTTATGATTAACGTAGGAGATAAAGCACCGGAAGTATTAGGCATCAATGAAAAGGTGAAGAAATCCGTCTGAGTGCTTACAAGGGAAAAAAAGATTGTGTTGTATTTCTATCCGAAAGACAGCACATCCGGTTGTACGGCACAAGCATGTAATCTGCGCGACAACTATTCAGAATTGCGTAAAGCCGGTTACGAAGTAATCGGTGTCAGCGTGGACAATGAAAAGTCGCACCAGAAGTTTATCGAAAAGAACAATCTTCCTTTTACGTTGATAGCCGACACTGACAAAAGATTGGTAGAAGAATTCGGTGTATGGGGAGAAAAAAAACTGTATGGGCGTGCATACATGGGAACCTTCCGTACTACTTTCCTTATTAACGAAGAAGGAATTGTGGAACGGATTATCACTCCGAAAGAAGTAAAGACTAAAGAGCATGCCTCACAGATTTTAAATCAATAATTCCATTAATTATAAGGTATGGCAAAGAAAGACGAACTTAATTTTGAAACAGATAATAAAATGGCATCAAGCGAAAAACTAAAAGCCTTACAGGCTGCCATGGAAAAGATAGAAAAGAGCTTCGGTAAAGGTTCTATCATGAAAATGGGTGACGACAGTGTTGAACAAGTGGAAGTGATCCCGACAGGCTCTATCGCCTTGAACGTGGCACTAGGTGTAGGAGGTTACCCCAGAGGTAGAATCATCGAAATCTATGGCCCGGAATCTTCCGGTAAAACGACATTGGCTATTCATGCCATTGCCGAAGCACAAAAGGCTGGCGGTATAGCAGCTTTCATTGATGCAGAACATGCTTTCGACCGTTTCTATGCAGCCAAACTGGGAGTTAACATTGACGATTTGTATATTTCCCAACCGGATAACGGAGAGCAGGCATTGGAAATCGCCGAACAACTGATCCGCTCCTCCGCTATCGATATCATTGTTATCGACTCCGTAGCCGCATTGACCCCTAAAGCTGAAATCGAAGGCGATATGGGTGACAACAAAGTAGGTCTTCAGGCACGTTTGATGTCGCAGGCATTACGTAAACTGACAGCAGCCGTTAGCAAGACACGTACTACTTGTATCTTTATCAATCAGCTCCGCGAGAAAATCGGTGTTATGTTCGGCAACCCAGAAACAACAACTGGTGGTAATGCACTGAAGTTCTATGCTTCCGTTCGTTTGGATATTCGCGGTAGCCAAGCGATTAAAGACGGCGAAGAGGTACTCGGAAAGCTGACTAAAGTGAAGGTGGTGAAGAACAAGGTGGCACCACCGTTCCGCAAGGCAGAATTCGAGATAATGTTCGGTGAAGGTATCTCCCACTCCGGAGAAATCATCGACTTGGGCGCCGATCTGGGAATTATCAAGAAAAGCGGTTCATGGTATAGCTACAATGATACAAAGCTGGGTCAGGGACGCGATGCCGCAAAACAATGTATTGCTGACAATCCGGAGCTTGCAGAAGAACTGGAGGGCTTGATTTTTGAAGCATTGAAGAAAAAAGAATAAGCGGATCTCCTCCGTCTTTTAAGACGGAACTGCATCAAAATAAAGTGGGAAAATATCGTATGGTACGAATATTCTCCCACTTTTCTATATATCATTTGTGTGTTTTTCTTATACAAAATAGATATATGCCAACGTGCTCACGCTAATCACTACCCAAAGCAAAACTCCCTGTAACAATGGCTTAATTCCGACTGCTTTTAGCACATCAAGAGAAAGAGAAGCGCCGATAAAGAACATGGTAATTGTCAATGTTTTACGGGCAATTCCGTTGATCGCAGCTCCCAACTGCGGCACTCCGTCAAGTAAATAAGTATTTACCACCATTGCCAACACAAAGAAGAAGATGAACCAGGGAATACTGATTTTCTGTCCCTTACTTTTAAAGATAAATGAAGTGGCAAAAAGCCATAGGAATTATCCAGAGAGCGCGAGTCAGTTTGATAGTAGTAGCTACTTTCAAGGCTTCCTCTCCATAAGCAGCGCCTGCACCAACAACCGAACTTGTATCGTGAATAGCAATTGCCGCCCAAGTTCCGAACTGTTGCTGATCCATACTCAAAGCATGACCAATCATCGGGAAGATAAAAAGTGCAATCGCATTCAAAATAAAAATAGTACCCAGTGCAACAGACATTTCACTATCTTTCGCCCTCAACACCGGTCCTACGGCTGCAATGGCACTCCCACCGCAAATAGCAGTTCCTGAACTAATAAGATAGGCAGTGTTCCGGTCTATCTTAAACAACTTACGTCCGATGAACCAACCGATCACTAAAGTACCGATTACGGAAATAACTGTAAACTCCATACCTTCTTTTACCGGAGGCTAGAGCCGAATGTAGATTCATTCCGAATCCCAGTCCGACAACAGAATATTGCAATAAATATTTAGATGTTTTCTTATTAAATTTCGGATGTGCCTGTCCGCAAGTCAACGCAAAAATAAGTCCAAGAAACAAAGCAACCGGAGGAGTCACCCATGCCGACCATGCCTCCAACCCCGGAATATAGTCTAAAAACAGAAAGAAAGTCAAAGTAGAAAGTAGTGCAACATAAATGGTTTTGTTGTTTCCCTGCAACGTTTTTGTAGCTGTTGAAATCATATATTTTATCTTTAATTGTTTTCGGGGTGCAAAGGTACAGGAAACAATCAAGACACACTAATAGTTTCTAATTATATATTATAACTTTTAGTTATAGATAATCTGTTCAGAACTATCCTTACACAGTTATAATATCTTTTCCGAAAGGTGATAAAGCTAATGCCGCCAACTTAAAGTGCTGTAAACCAAAAGGAATACCAATAATAGTTATACACAACACTGCCCCAAAAAAGCAAATGTGACAAACAAATCCAAATACCCCCTACAAATATCCATATTACATTCATCAGTATATAAAGACAACCGCCGGAACGACTTCCGCTTCTAACTTCCTTGCCAAAAGGCCATAAAGCAAGTCCTGCCAATTTTAATGTTTGCATCCCAAAAGGAATACCGATGATAGTAATCATCATTAATAAACTTGAGATAAGATATTCTACCGCCGTAAAAATTCCACCAAGCAACAGCCAAAAAGATTCATAAAACAGCCCATAACAATAACATTTAATATATCTTTTGAGTATCAGTCAAATAATCCAGGATAAAGTCTCATTACCCATGCTACATAAATATCTTGCGATAAAAGCGGCAAGTCATCAAGAAATATCCAGAGTAGACGCAAACTCTTAAGTCCCCTTAATAAAACTGCTTATGCCGCTCGTCTATAATAAACGGAACTACGTCATGGCAAAGACACTCACGGAACATGATCAATCGTCCTACTTTCCATCTTGGAAATATCTTAATGATACGATCTTGTGGCTTCAGGTCCCCCCTACTTCATCCGGGAGTAGACGCAAACTCTCTAAGTCCCAATAATAAAACTGTTAACAGGAACTACGTCATGGCAAAGACACTTCATCCTTAAAACCAATGGAACATGAGTTTCAAAGATATAACGAGTTTGTTCTTCTGTAAGCCTGCTACCTTCTATCCGATTGGAGTTATAAGTCAGGCTGACCTGTGTTTTATGATATAAGCCCCCCTTTCGTTTAGCTTGCTTTTCTTCCAGCAGATATGTGGTGATCTTATCCATTAAGTTCTTGTATTTGATGATATAAGAACAAAGATAAAGAGAAAAACTGAATAATATTAAAATACAGGTATTATATTTTAGCCATCCCAAAAGTGATGAAAGTATATTTATTTACTTTGAACCTATTTCGAATAACTATCTTTTTCCAGTAAAGTATTCATATCAGTCCGATAACTTGTTTTCTTTAAAATGCCTAAACTAAAAGAAATATTTCAGACTGATTTAACGAAACCTGAACGGTATTGAAGAACATCTCAGTAGATTCATAATACAGGTTATTTCCCCAGCTCAACAACAGATTTATCTACAATCTTCAAATATATTCTTCGTTCTCCACTCCCATTATCATTGCATTTTTTCAACTCATATAACTACAAAAACAACTTTACAAACAGACTTTCGGTCTGCATCAAAGAATGCATTAGCAATCAGCCAAGTTATAAACTGAATACCAATAAGCACAGCTAAAGGGTTTTCACCCTGCTCTACGAATAACCAAGTAATATAGTCACAGATTGCTAAGAACACAATAATACAAATATTAAATGTCAATCTATCCATTTTACAAACTTAGATTTAAAATATATTTACTTTCCTTTTTAATAATATGTTCCAAATTTTCAATATTGATAATCAAAAATTAAATAAGAATTAATTCAACTTCCAACATCCTAATATGTAAATGCTCCTCGCTGTCTTTAATTTGAATCATCCAATATTCTTATTCACTAACTCATTTAATCATAATTCATACAGCTTCTCTATATCTCTTTAAAAATTGAATCATTTAATAGATCCTTGATAGCTGAATATATCGCACGTGAACCATCTAAATGTTTATCCCATTCAGACTCAGGAATACTTTTTACGTATTTCTTAAGAAATAAATTAATCAACTCTAAATCCCATTGAACATAAGGATTTCTTTGAAGAACTAACCAATCAAGTTCATTTTGATGTTTAATAATAAATTCTTTAGATATAGAATTACTATATGCATACAATCCAATTCCCATTTTCTCATATTTTTCTACAACACTATTCCAAACATCTTGTGTTATCAAATATTCTGTTCCTACTACATCTTGTAATTGGGTCAATGTTTTTGCTATATTTTCAGTACCCAATTGGGAAAAAAAAATCCATTATTATCTAATAAATTCTCCAGCCAATCAAAAGAACGTTCCGCATTTTTAATGTTACTTACCAAGTCCCAATTCCACTTCGTAAATTCATTTTTAGCTAATGATGTACAGCAAATTTGAGGATTATCATGAAAATCCACATAATAATTCAATGTAAAAAAAAACCTGCACCGCTATAACATTCCATAGTTTTAAGGACAGAACGTAGTTCATTTAGATGCAACATCTCTGACACCAAATGGGAATAGCATGACTGATACGTACTTACTGTAGTACCAAACATTCATAGCGCACTTTATATAATTTGTTTTCAACTGAAAATTCCTTGCCTTTTTCTTTTAAATACGTTATAATTGGTTATATAATACCATTCTCGCGATTCAACCGTAAATTTTCCATTGTCTACAGTTTTATGCACTCCCTTATAAATTACATTTTCATATTTGAGAATTTGTTCGTCACTCAGTGGATAATATTTTCGAATAAGATTTCGAAATAAAATTACCCCAACGCCAGATTCATCCAAGATATAACGTCTCAACAGAGCTAAACACGCCATATTAACTTGTAATTGCGCTTCTTCTTTTAAACTCTGAATTTCATCAATATTTATCTGTAGTTGTTTCAAACTTTGAATATTAAAAATCAAATCATTAATATTATTCACTGTTTGCTTCAAACTAAAATTCAAAGAATTATTATACATCAATATTGTATTTTCCATAATTTATTCAACCAAAAAAGAAAACTCCTATTACTTATCATCTTTCTCTTTTTTAAAGGTTCTCTAAAACCACGATAAACCCAAACTGCTGTTATATAAACAACCAACTCTATAAAAATAGTGAAAAAGAATGTATTAAATTTTTCCGAATATTTATTAACTGCATATACTAAAATAAGGCAATTTACAACTACCAACAGTCGATTAAAACCTTTAGATAGAGGAAACCAATAAGTTTTATCTTTAGCGACTTCTTTATTGGATGTTTTTTTCAAACCTTCAACCACATTTTTCATATTATAAATATTTCCCCCACGTTCCTCAGGAGATTATAAAAAACAAAAGCGTGGAACTGCGTGCCAACTATTTGCAACTGAAGGTCCTGAAAACCCAAACACACGAATAGATGGACAGCAGACCCACGCTAAAACAGCGTAGGAAACATACTGTGTCATTCTCGTGTGTTATTGAAAAATTTCTCAGGTTTTCAGTCACAAGAATAAAGCACAACGCTTTACAATTTTTCCTAATAAAACTCACCCTATCACTATAGGAGTTAGTTACAAAAATAGAAAAGTTTATTCATAAACACAAAAATAAAATCAAAAAATCTTTCATATTATACTTTTTCCAGTCATAATATCCTTTACTCTTCTATCACTTCTCAATTAATGCTTTCACCAACCTTTCCTTTCAAATAATGGAGGTAGCCTTTGCATTTTTCATAGGTGGCACGAAACTTGGCTTCCAGCGTAATACTTTCCACTTGCAATTGTTAATAGCGATATCTGTCGAGTGTGTCAAGGGTATATGTATAATCAGCCATCACATTTATCAATTCACGATTTTCTATACTTGTCGTTCTGGCCGTATACTAACGGTATACCCCAGTAGTATATACACCAATTGGCTTGACTCTTCATATTTTTGTTACATGCTTATTGTTTATCGTATAGCCTTTTTAACAAGGTAATCTTCAATATTTTATTTGCCCAAATACAGAACTGCGTGCCACATTGCCCCTTGTCACGACAACCGACAGAGATAATAATATCAAGGTTGTAAAAAAAATAGTTTTTTACTTTCCGCTTTTAACTTCTATACCATACCACGTTTAACCACTCTCTTTACCACATTATTAATTGTCTTCCGATAACAGTTCTCCCTTTCTGAACCAACCTACCAACGAATCCACAAGAAGCAGTACCTCTCTTTAACCTATTAACAAATAACTTCCTCTTTTTATTACTGATAAACTTCCTTTTATCAAATAGAAAACTTACCTTTGTATAAGAACAAACTACAAACGCAAGTTTTGATTATAAAAACGCAAGCTTCATTTTTTATAAATGCAAGTTGCGTTTATAAAAACGAAAAGTTTCATTTATAGTTTATATCTAACCAACAGGAACTTTTTCTATTAGAGGCAAGGAGGTTTACCTATAATACCAAGGAACTTATCTATTAACAGTTTAAACAACAGATCGTATGGCACGGTACATTATGGAGGAGATGCCCGACCTTCGGAAAACAGGCAAGAGAATTACTTATCCTAAATTTGCGCGGATAGATAATGCAAGCATAAAGAATTAGCGCAACGAGTTGGCGATGTAAGTGGTTTCAGTGCAGGAGATATAGAAGGCGTACTTCTTCAGACAGCTATCGAAATGGCACATCTCATGGCAGAAGGACGTTCGGTAAAAATAGACGGAATAGAACATTTACTCCGTCGCTCACTTTAGGAAGAGATAAAGAACGGGAAGATGCGGAAGAAGGTGGAAAAAACACCGTAACGCACAAAGTATCTTTATTGGAGGAGTGAGTTTCCGAGTAGACAGAACAATGATTAGAAACATCAGTGAACGATGCCAACTGGAAAGAGCGCCTTGGAAAAACAACGCTCCTCTACGAAGTTTACGCCTGAGCAACGGCTGGCATTGGCTATCAAATTCCTCGACGAACATCCTTTCCTCACCATACGGGACTATCGCAAACTGACCGGATTACTTCAAACTGCAGCTACCATTGAACTGAAACAGTGGGGACACCAACCTGATTCAGGAATAGAAAGTATGGGTAGAGGTACGCACAGGGTATATATAAAGAAAAAATAGTCGAAGAAAGGTAATAACGGTATGAGAAACACTGCAAAAACATATGAGAAATAACCGTTTTGAGGACTATTTTGCGTTAAAAATGATGAGAAATGCACTTCTTTAAAAGTATTTCTCATACAGTAGTACACTGGCATACAAGTATTACATTAAAAGTATGAGAATATGAGAAAAGAAAATGTTTTTTCTTTTCTAGTATCCTAAAACCAAAACCAACTTCCCGCCATTTTGTTGCATCGTAACGCATTGAAATGCTGGGAAGTTAATCTGTATGTAAAAGTAACGGAAAAGCCGATTACAGACTTTTACTATGATGTCAAACCGCATAAAGACTTGGGATAATCCCCCCTCCTGCCCCTTGGTTGCACAAAGTCTAAATTCACGCTGCATAGGCATTCCCTTTATCTCAATTACACCCAGATTACCTGCAACAGTTCTTTATGTACGGAACGGATAGAGACAATACCCATACAATCAGTATGTTCGAGGAAAAGTTTAATGCTTTCCGTACTGCCCAGATACATCATTACATTTAAAGAAGACAGTTTCAGATTATGCTGCGACAAAGCACGTTCGAAGACATCCAGCGTCCCGGAACCTCTTTCACGCAGAACTAATGGAATATTCGGCAAGTCTTCCGGAGTAATCTCATCCTGAATATCCAGCTTGGTATGCGCGTGCACCACTGCTACAAGTTCGTCCTGCAAGAATGAAGTATACTTTAAGTTAGGCAGACGAAAGATTCCTTCCACCAAGCCTAAATCTATGCGGTGTTCCTGTAAGGCAGCTTCTACTCCGCGGGAATTACCATTGATTAGAGAAAGATTGACCTGCGGAAACTTAGCTATGAAATTTCCCAATAAAGGGGGCAGAACATATTGAGCAATCGTCGTGCTAGCTCCCAGTTTCAACTCTCCAATATACTCGTTATGCAGCAGATGCATTTCATATTCAAGCCGCTTATAATCTTCCAGAATCTTTTCGCTATGCTTCAACAGCAATTCCCCTGCATCGGTCAGCGAAATTTTACTCCCCTGACGTTCGAACAAACGAGCCTGATAATAAGTCTCCAATTCCTGAATATGCTTAGTGATAGCAGGCTGACTGACAAACAACTCTTGCGAAGCTTTCGTGAAACTCAGATTCTTCGCTACACTTTGAAATACTTTTAAACGAAAATCAGACACAGGGCTAAATTTTAAGTATTAAATATATAGGTATAGTCAGCAAATATAGGAACTGATATTATTGTAGTTCGTCAGCTTTGATCCCCAATGCCTGCATCACAGGAAAAGCCAACATTTCCCATTTATACTTCACCGGAGCATCCGTTCGTTCATGCGGAACTGAATCACTTCCTTATCTTTTATTTCATTCAGCGCATCAGCCACTTTCTTCCCATATTCTTCATTAAAGGAAATCACAATCATTCTTTTCACATCAGCCGAATCAGCAACGATAGACAGCAAATCCAAGAATAAATCTTCCCTTGTCACCATTCCCTCCGAAGGGACACTGGCAAATGAATATTCTCCATAAGGGCTTTGAAAAAGCAACCCCGTTCAGTTCTTTCTCCAGATCGGAAGGCCGGCAATGTACAAGCCGCCCAGACTCCTTATCGTAAACAAAAAGAAATTGTACTTCATTTTTTTCCCTTCCGTGATTCCGGCGTCCAAAGTCAGATAGGTAGTCAGTATCGAAAGGTCTATCTCTTGTAAAGAACGTCGCAAAGTCTCTTCAAAGTAACCTTTCATATCTGTAATTACAAAATTCAAGAAAGCAGCATCAATCAACACTACTGTTTCAGACAGTTTTATTTGAGGTTTATCATTCATACCTTATTTATAATATGATTACAGCGGATAAAGATACTACAATACTTTTATTTATTCACTTCATTTCGCGGCAAATTCGTCAGTCATACACTGGAAAAAGAAGCCATTTTGTCCTGTAAGCTCCTTTATAATCATGCTATTTTGTCACATTTTTCTACTTGGCAAATCTTTTGCGCCCTTTCTAAGTGTTATTAGAAACGTGAAAAAGAAAGGAGAACAACGATATGAACTTTAACAATTTTACAATCAAATCCCAAGAAGCGATACAGGAGGCTGTAAATCTGGTGAAAAGCCGGGGGCAACAAGCCATAGAACCCGTTCACATCATGCAGGGGGTGATGAAGGTAGGCGAGAACGTTACCAACTTCATCTTTCAAAAGTTAGGTATGAATGGACAGCAAGTAGCGGTTGTCGTTGACAAACAGATTGATTCGCTGCCTAAAGTTTCCGGTGGTGAGCCGTATCTGCGCCGTGAAGCAAATGATGTATTGCAGAAAGCAACCCAGTATTCAAAGGAAATGGGCGACGAGTTTGTTTCTTTGGAACATATACTGTTAGCGTTGCTCACTGTAAAAAGCACTGTATCCACCATTCTGAAAGATGCCGGAATGACGGAAAAGGAGTTGCGTAACGCTATCAGCGAATTAAGGAAAGGAGAAAAAGTAACGTCACAATCCAGTGAGGACACTTATCAATCATTGGAAAAATATGCCATCAACCTGATTGAAGCTGCACGAAGCGGTAAACTCGATCCGGTAATCGGACGTGACGAAGAAATTCGACGGGTACTTCAGATATTAAGCCGGAGAACTAAGAACAATCCGATTCTGATTGGTGAACCGGGTACGGGTAAAACAGCTATTGTCGAAGGATTAGCACATCGTATCCTACGGGGAGACGTACCCGAGAACCTGAAGAACAAACAGGTTTATTCGTTGGATATGGGTGAACTCGTTGCCGGTGCAAAGTACAAAGGTGAGTTTGAGGAACGGTTGAAGTCCGTAGTCAATGAGGTGAAGAAATCCGAAGGTGATATCATCTTATTTATTGATGAAATCCATACATTGGTAGGTGCTGGGAAAGGCGAAGGTGCCATGGACGCCGCAAATATTCTAAAACCGGCTCTGGCCCGTGGCGAACTGCGCTCTATCGGTGCTACCACTCTTGACGAATACCAGAAATATTTCGAGAAGGATAAGGCTTTGGAACGCCGTTTCCAAATCGTACAAGTAGACGAACCGGATAACCTGAGCACGATTTCTATCCTCCGCGGACTGAAAGAACGTTACGAAAATCACCATCATGTGCGTATCAAAGACGACGCAATTATTGCAGCCGTGGAGCTAAGTAGCCGCTACATCACCGACCGTTTCTTGCCGGATAAGGCTATTGATCTTATGGACGAAGCTGCCGCCAAATTACGAATGGAAGTAGATTCCGTACCGGAAGAACTGGACGAGATCTCCCGTAAAATCAAGCAACTGGAGATTGAGCGAGAAGCTATCAAACGTGAAAACGACAAACCGAAACTGGAGATTATCGGTAAGGAACTCGCTGAATTGAAAGAATTGGAAAAATCTTTCAAAGCTAAATGGCAAAGCGAAAAGACGTTAATGGATAAGATTCAACAGAACAAAGTCGAGATAGAGAATCTGAAATTCGAAGCCGAGAAAGCTGAACGCGAAGGAGATTATGGCAAAGTAGCCGAAATCCGTTACGGAAAACTTCAGGCATTGGATAAAGAAATTGAGGATACTCAAAAGAAACTGCGCGATATGCAGGGAGACAAGGCAATGATAAAAGAGGAAGTAGATGCCGAAGATATTGCAGATGTTGTATCCCGTTGGACAGGTATTCCGGTCAGCAAGATGTTGCAAAGTGAAAAAGACAAATTGTTGCATCTGGAAGAAGAACTTCACCAGCGTGTAATCGGTCAAGATGAAGCAATTGAGGCAGTTGCCGATGCAGTGCGTCGTAGCCGGGCAGGACTACAAGATCCCAAACGTCCGATTGGTTCGTTTATCTTCCTCGGAACAACGGGGGTGGGTAAGACAGAATTGGCGAAAGCACTGGCAGAATTCCTATTTGATGATGAAACGATGATGACCCGTATAGACATGAGTGAGTATCAAGAAAAGCATAGTGTTTCACGTCTGGTCGGAGCACCTCCGGGATATGTAGGATATGACGAAGGTGGTCAGTTGACAGAAGCTATTCGGCGGAAACCTTACTCTGTTGTGTTGTTTGATGAAATAGAGAAAGCTCATCCGGATGTATTCAACATTCTGTTGCAAGTATTGGATGACGGACGGCTGACAGACAACAAAGGAAGGGTGGTCAACTTCAAGAACACTATCATCATCATGACTTCAAATATGGGAAGTTCCTATATACAAAGTCAAATGGAGAAACTGAACGGTTCAAATAAGGAAGAGGTTATCGAAGAAACGAAGAAGGAAGTGATGAATATGCTAAAGAAAAACATTCGTCCGGAATTCCTGAATCGTATTGATGAAACAATCATGTTCCTGCCGCTGACGGAAACTGAAATCAAACAAATTGTCCTCTTACAAATCAAGAGCGTACAGAAAATGCTTGCTGAAAACGGTGTGGAATTGGAAATGACAGATGCTGCATTAAACTTCTTGTCACAAGTAGGTTATGATCCTGAATTCGGAGCGCGTCCGGTGAAAAAGAGCTATTCAACGCTATTTGCTGAACGACCTGTCTAAGAAACTGCTAGCTCAGGAAGTAGATCGAAGTAAAGCGATCATTGTCGATGCTGGCGGAGACGGATTAGTATTCAGAAATTAAACACAATACAAAAAATAAGAAGTCGGTAGGTTTGCCAAGAAACTTACCGACTTCTTTTTATATCCCTCAGTATAGATAATCCTCCGAACTTCAGGCTGACAGTTCGGATGACTCATCACTAAAACATAAGTACCCTGTTTAGAAACTGTTATGGTAAGCAAAGGTAAAGCAAATTGGTGTTTTTCCCTTAATTCTCCTTGAGAATCATATAAAAATACCATTGTACCTGATAACAAATTAGTCAAGCATAACTCCCCTGATTCATTATCCAAACAGATATTCACTCCTTTATTCGTTATTGTCTCCATTCCCTATATAAAGCCTCCTGTTCCCTGGAAGGTGATTAATTATAAAAAGCGTGAGAACTACACAATTTATCATACTTGAGGTCACTGGATAACTCAAGCATCGAATAATATCTTTAAACGCTTTTGTTGTCCATTTTCATTTTAACTGCCATAGACATCGTGAAAAATAGAGAACAGCGACAAAGATACATAAAAAGCACCATTATTTACAATATAAGTAGAAGATATTTATTTTAATAAAAGATTACCCAAATTATACTAATTTTTTTTCTGAATTTACAAACATCTCTATAAAAAAACATGATAACCACATTAAATGCGATTATCATGTTCCTTTAGTCTCATTTAGACAAATGACATTAATTATTATTCTGCCACTGCCTCTTCTTCCCCAACTTCCGCTTCTGGTTTAAATTCAGTAAGTCCATTAGATATCAACGTATTATACCAGGAAATCAATTTCTTGATATCTCCTACATGCACACGATCACGATCGAAATTAGGCAACACTTCAGCCAAGTATTCACGGAGTTGTTCCGGACTAGCCTTCTTCGGATCAAGAGAAGCAATTGCCGAATTTTCTTTCTTTTTCATCGCTTCCAACACATCATACAAAGGAACTTCCGCATCATCTGTGTACATTGCGATATCTGCCAAAGAGATAATTTTTTCATTACCATAAGCGGGGAAACGCTTCTTATCAGCATTGATTGATTCAACAATCAACATATTTTTTCCTTGCGAAATTAGTTTGTACAATCCCGGTTTACCGGAGATAGACAAGATAGTCTTCAACATAGTATATATTCTTTTATTTATTAATTATTTTTAGCGTCGCAAAGGTAATGATTATTTTTAGATAGCAAAGAAATAAGCTCCAAAACCTGCGGAATTAACGGTGTTTCATTGTCATTTACTATCACAAAATCGGCTTGTTCCCGCTTGGCCTCATCACTCATCTGTGCCTCAATACGCTTCAAGACCAACTCCTTGATGAACAGTCACGTTTCATAGCCCGCTCTACTCTCACTTCCAACGGTGCATAAACCATTACAAGGAAATCAACTTCTTCTCTAAAACCGGATTCAATAAGGATAGCGGATTCCATACCAACCAGTCCGTTATTCCCGAAACGGACTGTCCATTGCCGGAAATCATCTTTTACCCGTGGATGAATAATAGCATTCACTTCTTTCACGTGCTCCGGATACCCGAACATATACTCCGCCAATAAAGTCCGGTTCAGTTCTCCCCCTGAAATACTTCCTGACCGACCAAAGCACAAAGTTCCCGGCGAATCACTGTATCGGTACAAGTAATACGTTTCGCTTCTGTATCCGATATATAAACAGGAATACCCATTATCTCCAGCAACCGGGAAACAACGCTTTTCCCGCTACCGATACCACCAGTTATACCAACCTTAATCAACATCGGAAAAAGAAGATACTTGTTCTATCAAAAGTCTACTTGTTCGGGTACAATACGGATTTGATTTATCCCATTCGGAAATGATTTCAATTTAACCGTATATTTATCAGAACCAAGCTTCAACAGTTCTTCATAAGAGACATTTATCACAAAATCATCGGCTTTAATACTACGAAAACGCTTCAATCCTACCTGAAAAGTTATCTGAACTTTAGAAGGAAATGCACGTAGGGCCTTATCCGCCGGAAAGTTGATTCCATGCAACGGCACTTCTACGGTTTTCTCCGTATAAATATCGACCGGGAATGTCGCCTCAACCGAACTTGGAACGAATTTTACCCTCTTAACGGAGCCAGAGATATTCGTTGCCGAGTGGTATCCGAAATATTCTCCAGATTTATTTTTTGGGTATAAGCAGTAGTAATCGTATCCAAAATCCCTTCGGGCGCATACACCAACACAGAATCCGGATTACAAATTGTATCCGAAACATAATATTGAAGCCCGGCAGTTACCTTCCCCTGAAGACGGACGGGTACTAACTTGGATTTTCCTCGGAATAGATGTATTCTAATGTATCCGGCTTTATCGAGAGTATTTTAGAAGAGACATTCAACTGACTTAGTATCTTTTTCTCAAAATCGGATGCATAAATCTTCACATGATTATTTTTCCCTTTATAATCGAGAAAACTTAAATTGACTGGAAAAAACTTTTTCCCAACATATAATTAAGCAGTACAGTCCCCTTATCCTTCACCCGAACCCGAAGTTCAGAAGGAGGTTCCGAAGTCAGCACTACATTATTGGGAAGGTCTTTTACCCGTACCGGAATAGAAAATTCCGCTTCATAATCATTATTTAACGTTTGGAGTAACCAGAATCCACTGGCTATCAGGAAAAAAAATAAAAAAATTAAGAACTCCCTGCTTTTATCACTAAGCAGGAAATCCTTAATTCTCTTGGATAGTCTTAAATATGTATATCTTAATTTCCTACGATCAAGCATAGGCATTGTTTACCATTTACTTAGATTGATTACTAGCAGCCGAAGCGTCAGCGAAAATAGAGTTTTTATCTATCTTTATCTTTACGTTAGAAGCAATTTCAAGTACGATATAATCGTCAGTAATCTCCTTGATTGTTCCGTGGATACCACCAGCAGTAATAACCGATTGATTAACCTGAAGAGATTTACGGAAATTTGCTATTTCTTTCTGCTTCTTATTTTGAGGACGGATCATAAAGAAATACATGATAACAAACATTGCTATCAGCATGATCCACATCATACTTCCACCTCCGGCAGCACCAGCAGGAGCTTGCAATAATACAGTCAATACATTCATAAAAAATCAGTTTTAGTTTCTACTATATGGACAAAGGTATTAGTTTTTAGTCAACTTACCTTCTTTTTTTTTCAATTGATTAACTATTCCATCTAATGTTCCGTTAATAAAGCTACCGCTTTTGGATGTGCTATACAACTTCGCAATTTCCACATACTCATTTAACGAAACACTGACCGGAATGTTCGGGAAACTTAAAATTTCGGCTAAAGCAGTTTGCATAATGATGACATCCATAAATGCAATACGATCCAGTTCCCAGTTCTTTGTATTTTCGCTAACAAGATGGCGATAATAGTCGGAATTTAAAATAGTACGGCGGAACAGACGGCGTGCGAATTCCTGGTCTTCGTCATCCTTAAATTCAGGAAGTAATTCCTGATTGGCACCCTTCTTTTCATCGAAACGCTTAATGGTCTTCAATACGAATGTATCTACAATTTCCTTTATCATCGTTCCAATACAGACTCTGGTCCTCCAATACCTGGTCGAGAGAATCATTATTAAAGATATATGTCTTATAGATTTTTCTCCATAATTCGCGATCAGCTTCATATGAGTTATCATCAGAGGCCATATAATCCTTATATATATCAGTTTCTACAATTTTCTCATAAAGTTCCTTTACGAAATCCTGATCGTTTGCCCAAGTCCTTTTTTGATTGGCAATAAACTCGGACAGCTGCTTATTGACTTCCAATTGGGCAATAAACTTATTTTCCACAAACTTTTTTGTTGGGATACAATTCTTCTTTCGTGGGTGCCAATTTAGCTTTTGCCGCATCAATACGCTTTTGCGCATACTCTGTCAATGCTATCATCAGCATTAGCAAATAGTTGTAAAGGTCATACGCCTTTGAAAGACTAAAGAATAACTCTTTCTCCGCTGAGTCTAGATTTTTACTGCCATTCTGATAATAGGCATATACTATCTGTATAATCTTAAGACGAATAAGAACTCTGTTGATCATAAATTCAATTTATACTATTGTTATCGAACTGCAAAAGTAGATATTTTTAATGAGTTTCCACAAATAAATCACATTTTTTAATGCAGTATTTCATTCTCTGCGCTTCTTTTGACAGTTTAAAAAAAATATCCAATTTTGAAGCCGATTATAAACGGACCGAAATATATGGAAGATTTAAAAAGAAAATGAGCGCAGACATGAATGATAAGGAGATCGTATTCTCCAAATCCATTAAAGCAGGTAAACGAATCTATTACCTCGATGTAAAAAGAACCGTAAAGATGAAATGTTCCTTGCTATTACAGAGAGCAAAAAGGTGATAATGGGAGAAGGCGATGATTCTCAGGTGAGTTTCGAAAAACACAAGATTTTCTTATATAGAGAAGATTTTCAGAAATTCATGGCAGGATTGACAGAAGCTATCGATTTCATTGATCACAATGACATGAACGACTATATCAGCCGTTTAACCCAGGAAGCAGATATGGAAAAAGAGAGCTTAAGCTAGTTGAAGAAGAAGCAAAAGAGAAAAATTGGGGAGGAAATCAAGATTGACATTGATTTTTAAGAAGAAAGTTTGATATATCAAAAAAAAGACCGTACCTTTCATGAAAACTAACATCGTCAAAAATAGGTGAATAAAGCAAACTAAATTTAAATTAACACAATTTTAAAAGAAATGAAATCAAGAAGTAAAAAGGAACTTCAAGAGAACTGCAGAACGCTTTCTTCCAGAAAAAAAGGCTTTAGAAAGAAATTCGTAGCAGGTAATTGCCACGTACTTTCTGAGGTAATGATTCCACTTACACAGCGCCCTAACGAAGGTCTTAAATAATTTGGTTACTCACATATCTATGTAGTAGACTTGATTCACATCGACGAGCAAAAAAAGTAAACATATCCTGAAAGATATTCAATCCATCTGTAAAAGATACCATCCACACACGCAGACTTCTATCAGAATCGATGAAAGCTAAACCTATCATCAATGGAATTTCCTATTACAGTTGGAAGATCTGCAGAAGGAAGTGTGGGAGTGATAAAGTTGACTTTTGAATGCCGACCAGATGGGAAATTAAGCTTTGTATAATAATACGTAGCTTGTA
>VOFG01001659.1_pt1 | contig 22811 bp, 33 predicted proteins | sample 5384171 | NCBI WGS metagenome assembly VOFG01 (sample SAMN12384726, study PRJNA508395) | human gut metagenome | isolation source: healthy gut F | host: Homo sapiens | reverse complement strand
TTTGAAAAGGAGATGGGCGTGGAGGTCATCCGCCCGGACATTGCCGGCTTGATGGGCGCTTACGGTGCGGCTCTGTTCGGCCTGCGCCAGAGCCAGAAGGCCCACAAGACTGCTTCTGCCATGATGAACGAGCAGGAGCTGGAAGCCTTTGCGCAGAAGGTGGTCAGCGTCAAGTGCGGCGGCTGCGGCAACCACTGCCAGCTTACCGTCAACACCTTTGCGGATGGCCGCAAGTACATCTCCGGCAACCGCTGCGACAAGCCTGTGACCGGCAAGAGCGCCGACGACAGCCTGAACCTCTACGCCTACAAGCAGCAGCTGCTGGCCGAGTATAAGCCGGTGGTCGGCAAGCGCGGCTCCATCGGCATCCCGCTGTGTCTGGGCTTCTACGAGCTGCTGCCCTTCTGGTGGGCCTTCTGGACAAAGCTTGGCTTTGCCGTGCACACCAGCCCGGTGTCCAGCCGCGGCCTCTATCTGGCCGGTCAGGCGACCATCCCCAGCGACACGGCCTGCTTCCCGGCCAAGCTCACTCACGGCCACATCAAGGCCCTGAGCCAGATGCAGCTGGACGCCATTTTCTACCCTTGCATGACCTACAACATCGACGAGGGTCTGGGCCAGAACCACTACAACTGCCCCGTGGTGGCTTACTACCCGGAGGTTCTGGCGGGCAACTGCCCGGAGCTGGAGGGCAAGAAGTTCATTTATGACTATGTGGGCATCCACCGCCCCAAGGACTTTGTGCACAAGATGGCAAAGAACATCCTGCCCAAGTACTTCGGCGGCATCTCCCCAAAGAGGTGCAGGCCGCAGCGGATGCCGCCTATGCGGAATACGAGTCTCACATGGCAAAGATCCGCGTGAAGGGCAGCGAGATCATCGATGAAGCCCGCCGTCAGGGCAAGCGCATCATCGTTCTGGCAGGCCGGCCCTACCATGTGGACCCGGAGGTCAATCACGGCATCGACCGCCTCATCACCCGCCACGGTGCTGCTGTTGTTACCAAGGACAGCATCTCCAACCGGGTGCAGAAGTTCCCTACCAGTGTGCTGAACCAGTGGACCTACCACAGCCGCCTGTATGCCGCCGCCAAGTACTGCACCACCCAGAAGGATATGGATCTGGTGCAGCTGGTGAGCTTTGGCTGCGGCGTGGACGCCATCACCACCGACGAGACCCGGGAAATTCTGCGGGAGGGCGGCAAGCTGTATACCCAGCTGAAAATCGATGAGATCACCAACCTGGGTGCTGTCAATATCCGCCTGCGCAGCCTGTTCGCTGCGCTGGACGAGCGCGACGAGGTGGCCGCAGAAAAGGCAGAATAAAATAGAGATAGAGCAAAAAGGCTTTTTAAAAAGCAACATAGGAGGAACCTATGGAATACAATTATCCCAAATTCACCCCGGAGATGAAGAAAACGCACACCATCCTCATCCCCAACATGGCCATCACCCAGTTCCGCCTGCTGGAGTACGCCCTGCGCTACGACGGCTACAAGTGCGAGATCCTGGGCAACTGCGGCAGCGCTGTGGCACAGCTGGGCCTGAAATACGTCCATAATGACACCTGCTATCCGGCGCTGCTGGTCATCGGCCAGTTTTTGGACGCCCTGGATACCGGCAAATATGATCTCGAACACACGGCCCTCATCATCACCCAGACGGGCGGTGGCTGCCGTGCTTCCAACTACATCCACCTGCTGCGCAAGGCACTGGTCAAGGCAGGCTACCCGGAGATCCCGGTGGCCAGCCTGAACTTCGGGTCTGGAAAAGGACAGCGGCTTCCAGATGACCCTCCCGCTGGCCCGCCGTGCGCTGGCCTGCATCTTCTACGGCGTTATGCTGTGCGCTTTGCGCAATCAGGTGGCACCTCTACGAGAACGAGAAGGGGACTGCCGATAAGATGGTAGACCTGTGGGTGGAACGTCTGGGCCGCGTGCTGCTGGCAGGCAAGGGCTACACCTCCAAGGAGATGAAGCACACCTTCCCCTCATTGCAGCCGACTTTGCCAACATCCCGGTCACCCGGGTGCCCAAAGTCAAGGTGGGCGTGGTTGGTGAGATTTACGTCAAGTACAGCCCGCTGGGCAACAACGACCTGCAGAAGTTTCTGGAAAGTCAGGACTGCGAAGTGAACCTGCCGGGGCTGATGGGCTTCGTGCAGTATTGCGCCTACAACATGGGCGAGGACCACATCCTGTACGGCGGCAAGCTGGCCGTGAAGGTGGGCATCGACCAGTTCCTGAACTATCTGGACAGCATCGAGCGTGCCATGCTCAAGGCCACCAGCGATGCAGGGTTCTACGCCCCCGGCCCCTTTAAGGAGCTGGTGGAAAAGCCCAGGGGCGTCATCTCCCTCGGTGCCAAGATGGGCGAGGGCTGGCTGCTCACCGCGGAGATGATCGAGCTGGTGCAGGGCGGCTATGGCAACATCGTTTGCGCCCAACCCTTTGGCTGCCTGCCCAACCACATCTGCGGCAAGGGCATGGTGAATAAGATCCGGGAGCTGTACCCGGAGGCCAACATCACTCCCATCGACTACGATCCCAGCGCCACGCGGGTCAATCAGGAGAATCGAATCAAGCTGATGCTGGCGGTGGCCAAGGAGCGCCTGAATGCCCCGGTGGAGGCAAAGCCTCTGACGGCAGAGGAGATCGCAGGCGGCGCGCCCAAAGTCGGCGCGGCGGTCTGATGTTCTAAAGCGGAAAATACCGAAATGCAAAAAGCCCGTCCGGGCGTAAAACTCGGACGGGCTTTTATCATGCCTTGAGAAAAAATCAATGCAGGAGAGATCACTTCTGGTTCTTCATGTAGATGTGGTGCGGCAGACCGGCGATGTACAGCGGGGTCAGCTCGGCCTGGATCAGCGGGCGGGCATAAGCCAGGAACTCATCGGTCATCTGGGTGTGGTTGGCGTTCATCCAGCTCAGCGGCACCTTCTTTTCGAGGTGCTGATGGGGTGCAGCTCGGTGGTGCACTGGTACGGGCTGTTGGAGATGCGCTTCAGGGCCACCATCTGGCCGGTGACGCCCTCAAAGGCAGCCTTGGCGGCGGCACCGCCCACCTGATAAGCCTCGGTGATATCGGTGCGGCTGGTCAGGTGACCGGCGCAGCGCTGCAGGGTGGAAAGCTCGATGCAGCGGGTCTTGGTGTCCAGATTGCGGGCCACCACATTGGCCAGATACCGTGCGGTGCCGGTCAGGGCCTTGTGGCCGAAAGCGTCCACTGCGTGCACATCGTCGGCCAGCTCACAGACGTAGCGGCCATCCTCCAGCTTCACGCCTTCGGAAACGGCGATCACGATGCTGGGCTTCTTCTCCTGCATCGTCCGCACCTTCTCGACGAAGTGCTCCACGTTGAAGGGGACTTCCGGCAGGCAGATCATATCCACGCCCTCGCAGTCGTCGCTCTTGGCCAGTGCGGCGGCGGCAGTCAGCCAGCCGGCGTTGCGGCCCATGATCTCGACGACGGTGACATACTTGGTGCCGTAGACGGTGGCGTCACGGATGATCTCCTTCATCACCACGCCGATGTACTTGGCCGCAGAGCCGTAACCGGGGGTGTGATCCGTGACCATCAGGTCGTTGTCGATGGTCTTAGGTACGCCCATGAAGCGGATGTCGCTCTGGATGCACTCGCCGTACTCGGCCAGCTTGCCGATGGTGTCCATCGAATCGTTGCCGCCGATGTAGAAGAAGTAGCCGATGTCCAGCTTTTCCAGAATGGCAAACAGCTTTTTGTACACGGCTTCGTCCTCGTGCCAGTCCGGCAGCTTGTAGCGGCAGCTGCCGAGGAAGCTGGACGGGGTGCGCTTGAGCAGCTCGATGTCCAGATCGTCCGTCAGCACGGTGGAAAGATCCACCACCCGCTCCTCCAGCAAACCGGCAACGCCGTTGCACATACCGTACACGATCTCTGCGCCGCGGCTCTTGCAGCTTTCGAACACACCCGCCAGACTGGCGTTGATGACAGAGGTGGGGCCGCCGGACTGACCGACGATTGCGTTTTTACCCATGATGATTTCTCCTTTTTTGTTTTTTTCTGTTTCGGCATTATAATACGTGCAGGATGCACGAAAACAGACGCGGGGAAAGGGATTACAGACGGATGTGGCGCGGGGTGCCGTTGACATAAACGGGGGTCACCTCGTCCAGGATCAGCGGACGGGCGTACTCCTCAAAGGCAGCCGTCACCTGCATCCCGTCGGGGGTGATCCAGTCCAGCGGCACCTTCTTTTCGAGGTTTGCCACCTGCTGTACGTCCACCGCTTCGGTGATGCACTGGTAAGGATGCTCGGAAACGCGCTTGAGGGCGATCATGCGGCCGCTCTCGCCTGCAAAGGCAGCAGCTGCAGCGGCACCACCAACAGCGCGTAAGCTTCGTTCACATCCGTGCGGCTGGCCAGATGGCTGGCGCAGCGCTGCAGGGTGGAAAACTCGATGGCACGGCTCTTGGAGTTCAGCTTGTCGTGGATGAGGTCGGAGAGATAACGGCTGGTGCCGCTGAGGATGGCCTTTGTGGCCGAAGGCGTCCAGCTGGCCTGCCGTGGACACGAGGTCGCACAGATAGGTGCCGTCGGCGGTCTTGACACCCTCGCTGGCTGCGATGATAACGTTGGACTTTCCCGCTGCAGCTCATCCACCCTGGGCAAGGAACTTGTCCTGATCAAAGGGTACTTCCGGCAGCAGGATCAGGTCGGGGCCTTCGCAGTCGTCGCCGCCGGCAAGGCAGGCCGCACCGGCCAGCCAGCCCGCGTGGCGGCCCATGATCTCGGCCACGGTCACGCTGCGGATGTCATACACGGAGGAATCGCGGATGACTTCCTTTAAAATGGTGGCAATGTACTTGGCGGCAGAGCCGTAGCCGGGGGTGTGGTCGGTCAGGCACAGGTCGTTGTCGATGGTCTTGGGCACACCGATGAACCGCACACTGCTGCCCACCCGCTCGCCGTAGCGGGAAAGCTTTGCGATGGTGTCCATGGAGTCGTTGCCGCCGATGTAGAACACCGCGCAGATGTCGTACTTGTCAAACAGGGTGAACAGCTTGACGTAGGGGTGGAGTCCGCCTCCGGCTCGGGGAGCTTGTAGCGGCAGCTGCCCAGATAGCTGGACGGGGTGCGCTTGAGCAGTTCAATGCTCATGCGGTCGTCCAGCAGGACGTTCAGCTCCAGCATTTCCTTCCTTGAGCAGACCCTCGATGCCGTACTTCATGCCGTACACCTTGTCTGCGCCCAGACTGCAGGCGGCTTTGTACACGCCCGCCAGACTGGAGTTGATCACGGCGGTAGGACCGCCGCTCTGACCAATGATCACATTCTTGGCCATGAGTACCTCCTTTTGCAAATTTCATTCTTATCATTTGTACATCGCCTGCAAACCGGCTTCCGCGCCGCCCGAGTGGGGTTTGGTCTGAAGGCCCTGCACTGCCCGCAGACCGACGGCAAACAAACCGCATGCTGCAAGTGATACAAAAAAGTTTGCGGCATGTGCATTCGCTTTTTGTAAAATGTGCAAAATTACCACATCCTTATTGTACCTGTTTTGCCTGTTGTATGCAAGACCTAATTGGTTGCACAGGCAAAAAAATTATGATAAAATAAAAACGCACAGCCCGGGCGGATAAAACCCCCTGTGGGGAAAAATGGAGAAAGCTGGAAAAACCATGGGCATTTCACACGAATATCATTCGGCACCGCGCCGGGCGCACGGCGCGGTACATCAGCGGCAAGCTGCGCTTTCTGGGCGCAGTGGTCGCCATTTTGCTGGTATCCTACGCCATCACGGCCATTCTGGAAAAGGGCGCAGAGGGCGCGGACGATACCCCGTCCACCAACGCCAGGCGGCATTGCCGAGAACATTCTGGCACCGCTGCCCATGCAGGGCGAAGCAGATAGCAGCAGTGCTGCACAGGATGGCAGCATCGGCACGGCGCAGGCCGTCACACTGGAGAACTTTTGGCCCTGCCCAGAGCGCTGGGGCCTACACCGTCAAAGGCCTATGATGCCAGCGTCATCCGGCAACCGACCTGCGGTCAGGTAGACCTGAGTTACTTTGCGGACGCTGCTTTTCTGGGCGACAGTCTGACGGTGGGCTTTTCGGACTATCAGATCAATCTGAGCGGCGCACTCATCTGCGGCTATACCGGCGTTGGCCCGGATGCCATTGTGAACCGCAGCGCAGTCAAAAGCCCCACCCGCGGGCAGGAGGTAGCGCTGGATGTGCTGGCCGCTGCCCGGCCCAAGAAGCTGTATATCCTGCTGGGCACCAACACCCTCACCACGCTGGGCGCATCGGATCGCTTCCTGGCCTACTACGGCCAGATGCTGGATATGCTGCGCCAGACGCTGGGCGAGGACTGCATTATCTATGTACAGTCTATTCCGCCGGTGCGACCCTGCGGCAGCGGAAAAGACCGGCGCTTGCCATCGGACGTGCTGCGCGGTGTGAACGAGCAGCTAGCTCCAGCTGGCTGCAAGCAAGGGCTGCGTTTATCTGGACCTGTGGGAGGCACTGGCTGACGGCGAGGGCAACCTGAAAGGAGATGATCGCCGCACCGGACGGCGTGCACCTCTCGCCGGCAACGGCTACGGCGCATGGGTCACCTACCTGCGCAACCACGCATCGACGGCCTGCATCAGGCGGCGGGCAGCCGCACGGTGTACGAGCTGCACGGCAGCACCCTGCGCAACTACTGCACCCGCAGTGCGGTAAGTTCTACGATGTGGACTTTCATTGCCAACAGCACCGGCGTGCCCCGCTGCACCGAATGCGGCGGCATCGTCAAGACCCGACGTGGTGCTGTATGAAGAAGGGCTGGACGAAGAGGTGCTGTCCGGCGCGGTGAACGCCATCCGTCATGCGGATACCCTGATCATCGGCGGCACAAGCCTTGTGGTGTACCCGGCAGCGGGGCTCATCCGGTACTTCCGGGGCGACCATCTGGTGAGGCTATGCCGCGCTGGAAAGCCGCGAAAGCCCGCAGGGCACCGTGCTGGCACTGTATCCCGTATGATGTGAAAGTGAGGAAGTTGAAATGAAAGCAGTGGTTCTGGAAGATCATGCCATACAGCAGGGAGATCTGGACTGGTCGGGTGTGAAGGCGCTTGTGCCGGACATCACCCGCTATGGGCGCACCGCGCCGGAAGAGGTGGTGCCGCGCATCGGGGATGCGGAGATCGTGTTCCTGAATAAGTGCCGCATCGACGAAGCCGTTCTGGCCCAGTGCCCGAAGCTCAGGTGGGTGGGCATCATTGCCACCGGCACGGATAACCTTGATCTGAAGGCCTGCCGCCGCCATGGCGTGCCGGTAGCCAACGTGCCGGGCTATTCTACTTACAGTGTGGCACAGATGACTTTCAGCCTGCTGCTGGCCATCTGCCAGTGCGCCGACCGTTACCATCGCCTTGTGCAGGACGGCCAATGGCGCACCGAAGATCCTGCGGCCTACCGACTGCTGCCGCAGGTGGAACTGCTGGGCAAGACCTATGGCGTTTACGGCTATGGCAGCATCGGGCGGCAGTCGGCCCGCATTGCCAGAGCCTTTGGCATGGAGGTGCTGGTCTGCACCCGCACCATCCGGCCCGAATATGAAGCCGACGGTGTGGAATTCGTGGATCTTGACACCCTGCTTGCCCGCAGCGATGTGCTCAGCCTGCACTGCCCGGCAACACCCGCAACACGGGGACTGATCAACGCGGCCACCCTTGCCAAGGCAAAGCCCGGCATGATCCTGCTGAATACCGCCCGCGGTGCGCTGGTGGACGAGGAAGCCGTGGCCGATGCGCTGAAAAACGGGAAGCTTGGCTTTTACGGTGCCGATGCCTTTTGGCACTGAACCGCTGCCGCAGGCAAGCCCTTTGCGCGGCCTGCCGAATGCCCTGCTGACACCGCACATCGCGTGGGCCACCAACGAAGCCCTGCAGCGGCTGATGGATATACTGCCAACAACCTGCGCACATGGCTGGATGGCGCGGGAGAGAATATTGTGAACGCATAAAAATAACGGGAACGCCGTATGGACGTTCCCGTTATTTTTTAGTTCAGGATACCGCTTGCCTTGATGGACTGCACCGCCTCGGCAATGCGCTCTGGCGGCAGGGTGAGGGCAAAGCGCACGTAGCCTTCGCCCAGCGGGCCAAAGCTGGAACCCGGCGTGCACAGCACACCGCTCTTTTCCACAAGGTCAAGACAGAAGTCCATGCTCTTTGCGTACTTTGCCGGGATGGGTGCCCACACGAACATGCTGCCGTGACTGTCCGGCACATTCCAGCCAATGGAACGCAGGCCGCCGCACAGGGCGTCGCGGCGCTGCTGGTACAGGCCGCACTGCGTTTTTACCATGTCCAGCGGGCCGGTCAGGGCGGCGATGGCCGCTTTCTGCACCGGCAGGAACATGCCGAAATCGATCTGGCCGCGCAGTTTTTTGAAGGCGGCTACCACGTCCCTCCGGCCCACAAGAAAGCTGATGCGGGCACCGGTGACGTTGAAGCTTTTGGAAAGGCTGAAGAACTCCACGCCCACATCCATGGCACCCGGCGTGTTGAAGAAGCTGTTGCCCACGGCCCCGTCAAAGATAATGTCGCTGTAGGCGTTGTCGTGGATGATGAGAATGTCATACTTTTTTGGCAAAGGCCACCAGTTCGGCGTACAGCTCCGGGGAGCCGACGCTGCCCACTGGGTTTGCGGGCAGGGAAACGATCATATACTTTGCCTTGCGGGCCACATCCTCCGGGATGTCCTTCACATAAGGCAGGAAGCCATGCTCCTTTGGTCAGCGGGTAATACCAGGGTTTTGCGCCGCCCAGCAGACTGCCCGCGATGAACACCGGGTAGCAGGGGGTGGGCAGCAGCACGGTGTCGCCCTCGTCGCACAGCACCATACCAATGTGGCCCACGCCCTCCTGACTGCCCGCACAGCTGGCCACCTGATCCGGGGTGATCTCCACATGAAAGCGGCGTTTGTAGTAGCCGCACACGGCATCCAGCAGCTCAGGCAGGTCGCGCAGGCTGTACTTCCAGTTCTGCAGGTCGGCAGCGGCATCCATCATGGCCTTGCGGATGTGCTCGGCAGGCGCGAAGTCCGGCGTGCCGACGCTCAGATTATAAATGGTGCGGCCCTGTGCTTCCAGAGCTACCTTGCGTTCGTTCAGTGCGGCGAAGATCTCGTCGCCGAACAAGTCCAGTCGTTTGGAAAATTCCATGATACAATACCCCTCAAATCTTGTTTTCAACATGAACCATTTTAATAATAGAGCTATTTTAGCACGTTTTTCCAAACCGCGCAACGAAAAGGGCAGATGCGGGAGAAAGTTTCAACTTTCGGTGATGGGAAGCGAAGGATGTTTCACGGGAAGAAAACCCTCTCAGTCACGGCTGACGCCGTGCCAGCTCTCCCGAAGGGCGAGCTTTATGAGTGCAAACCATCAGATGCAAAAGAGCTCCCCCTTTCGGGGGGAGCTGGCGAGCGAAGCGAGACTGAGAGGGTTTATCAATCGATCGTCGTTTTTGTCCGTCCCACGCCGATGACGGCGGTGCTGATCTTTTTCCAGCTGTTGCAGCCGCACACACCGTCCACACGCAGGCTCGTGCGCCGCTGGAAGCCTTTCAGCGCTTCCTCCGTCCGGGCACCGAAGATGCCGTCGATGCGGCTCCCGGTCTGGTAGCCCAGTGTGGAAAGCGCGTCCTGCAGGGTCATCACATAGCAGCCGCGGCTTCCCCGCCGCAGGGTGGGGTAGCCTGCCGTGGTGCCGCTGCAGGCGGGCGTGCCGTAGCGGCGGTCCATGTGCACCCATGTGGGGGTCTGGCTCAGCGGCTCCACATAGCCCCATGCCCCGGTGCCCCGGGCCGCATTGTAGATGGCCGTGCGGGCAGTCCGGGTCAGGCTCTGGCCCACGTCAAAGGATACGCCCGCGTAGTGCTGGCTGCGGGTGCCGTGGCCGCCCTCCCAGATGCGGCGGAACGCGTACCCTACCGGGATGCCTTTGCCGTACTTGCGGCGGGTCAGGTTCCACGCTTCCATGGCCGCAATGGTGGTCCACAGGGTGGGGCTGGCGGATTTTCCACGGAATTCCCGCACCCGCAGGGTGGTGCCGGTGCTGTAGGGCATGGGGTCGTTCTCGTTCAGGTTTGCATAGGTGTAGACCTTATTCTCGTAGGCGTCGTAGATCAGAAGACGTGCCATCGCTCATTCCTCCTTGCTGCAGTGTGGGCAGCTCTGGGCCTGCAGCGCGGCCCATGTTCCGCGGTCCACGGTGCCGGTCACCAGCAGCCCGGCCCGCTGCTGTGCCAGCCGGACGGCGGCAGTCTCTTCCGGGCCGAAGCGGCGGTTCTCGGTCACATAGCCCTCGGTGCAGTACAGGCAGGAACGCCCGTTCAGCCATGTCTCCACCTGCGCCACGTCCGGCCCCACGCTGCCCGCGCCGATGGCCCGGCCCGGGTAGACCGGGCCATGCCCGATGCTGCGGTCGGGGTTGGGCATTTCGGCGGCGAGCTGCAGGCTCAGCGCTTCCACAGCTGTCCATGTGTCGGCATCTGCGATGCCGGTCTCCGGCAGGCCCAGCAGCTCCTGTGCACTGCGGGTGGCGGCGGCAGTCTCGTCGGTGTACCGGTCGGAAAGGGGCGGGGTTCTCCACACTGGTAAATAGTAGGCAATGCGCTGCAAAAGCAGGCTGTAGTACAGCACCGCACTGCCGGAAGAGCCCACTGCCAGCGGTGTACCGGGGTAGGGCAGGCGCTTCAGGGTGACCACCGGCCCGGATGCCCGCAGAGTGGACGCCTTGTCGTACAGGCTGTTCCATGTGGTGCGTCCCACGATGCCATCCACAGTCAGCCCCGCAAAGCGCTGGTAGGCCCGCACGGCGGTTTCGGTGGAAGCACCGAACTGTCCGTCGATGCCAATGGCCGGGATGCTGCTCTCGTAGGCGCTCATGAGGTAGAGGGAGAACTGCAGCTCCCGCACCGCTGTGCCGGAAGAGCCTTTGCGCAGCACGCCCGGGTACTCGCCGGGGCGCAGGCTGGACGACAGCAGCTTGTTGGCGATATCGTTGTACACCTCGTACAGCTTCAGCCACGTATTGCGGCCCACCACACCGTCGCTGGTGAGGCCGAAGTAGCTCTGGAACCGCTTAACGGCGGCGGTGGTGGCAGCGCCGAATCTGCCGTCCACCGTGATGGAGTTCAGTCTGGAATACACCGTGCGGGCGATCTTGAGCCAGAACTGCACCAGCCGCACATTCTGTCCGCTTGCACCCTCCCGCAGGGCGGTGCCGGGGTAGGCGTTGGGGGTGCCGTTGTCGGACTGGATGCTGCGGAACTGGTCGTACAGCTCGGTCCATGTGTCACGGCCCACCACGCCGTCCACGGTCAGGCCGTATTTGCGCTGGAAGGCCCGCACCGCTTGGCCGTTCCAGTGCCGTAAACGCCGTCCACCGTTACATGGGATGGAAGGAATCATACTGTGCCAGCGTATTCAGCCAGAACTGCACCTGTTCCACGGCGCTGCCGGTGGAGCCGGTGCGCAGTACGGTGCCGCCCCATGTGCCGTCCGAGAGGGTGCCGCTGGACACCTCGCCCTCGCTGGTCAGCTCCGCAAGATCCTTGACCGACACATAGATATAGCTGATCTTGTACCATGCCTGTCGTCCCCACTACGCCGTCGGCGGTCAGGTTGAACTGCTTCTGGAACGCCCTGACCGTGGCGGCCATCTTGGCCCCGAACACGCCGTCCACAGTCAGCAGGCCGAGGAAGGGATAGTCCTTGGTGATGCGGTTCAGCTGGCGCTGCAGGGTGAACACCGCTGTGCCGCTGTCGCCCTGCCGGATGGGCGAACCGGGGTAGCTCTGGGGGATGGACTGGATGTTCGAGGTGCGGATGATCTCGATGTCGTTGCCGTAGTAATACTGCAGGATCTGCAGCGCGTTACGGCCCTGATTGGCCAGCGTCACGGTGCCCCATTGCTTGAGACCCGGGCAGGTGACCGATTTACCGTCGCAGTATTCAGAGTAGTAGGGGTTTACGGTGCCGGTCTTGTGGATATAGGTGTTGAAGATGTCGTCGGTGATGCGCACCATCACATCGAACACCGTGCGTCCGTGAACGTAGTACTGGTCATAGCTGGTGGAGTTGGTGATGTCGAAATTGTAGCCCTTGCTGGGATACCACTCGGTGTAGATGCGGTTGAGCGCCAGCGAGATCTGGCAGTGGATGTTGGCCCGCAGCGGCCTTCCATGGGCCAGGTAGGGTAGACCTCGCTGGATGCAACATTGGCGATATAATCCCGGAAAGACACCGTCACATTGCGGGCGGATGCCGCGGGCTTGCCCAGATGCACCGTGATGTTTTTGGGAATGATGACTCTGTCCAGCACCCGGGGCACGCAGGTTCTCCATGGGGTCCGGGCCGCTGCCGCCGGACTATGGGCGGGTTTACCACGTCGCGATCCTCTTCGGTCTCGGGGATCATCTCCGGCTGGGCCAGTGTGACCTGCCCGGCAAAGATCTGCACACCCTGAATGCGCACGGTGCGGAAGCCTGCCTTTGCGGCAGTCAGGTCCACAACGGCATAGGGCCGGATGGTGTTGTCCTCCTGCAGGGACAGCGCACAGGAGGGGGCTTCAATGGAGAGGTCGGCAGCGGTGCCGGTCTCGTCGGTGATACGCTGAGCGGTAAAGCCGTTGCCGGACACGGTGACGAGAACACCCTCGATGGGCGAGGACTGACGGGCACCGAAAGCCTGAATGCGTAGAATGCCGGTGTTTTTCATAGGCGGATCTCCTTTGCTGTGAGAATGGAATGCTTCTCCCACAGCGTATTCCGTCCGCCGCCGGCGTGCATGGCAATGCACACCGCAAATAAAAAAGCCGCCCGAAGGCGGCAGGGGAGAAAGGTTTATTTGGCGCTGTCCTTGGCAAGGGCGGCGTCGATATTTTTTGCAGAGCGGCAAGGTTTTCTTCCTTGTCGATGCCGCCAAGCAGGGGCTGCCCCACAACGTTGCCGTCCCGGTCAAAAACGTAAGTGGTGGGGAAAGCCATGATGCCCAGTGCAAACTTGCCGGCCTCACTGCCGGAGGCAAAGTAGATGTTGCGGTAGCTTGCGCCCGTTGTCTCCAGCAGTTTTTTGGCGGCATCAATGCCCTGCTGGTTGCCGTCCAGCGTCTCGGTATTGACTCCGATGACCTCGCCGCCCTGTGCCTTGACCTTCTCGTTCAGGGCGTTCAGGTCGTCCAACTCCTCCACGCAGGGCTTGCAGCCGCTGAACCAGAAATTCACCACCGTAAAGGCGTTGCCCGCAAACAGGCTGTTGTCCACCGGGTTGCCCTCTAAATCGCTGCCCTCAAACTTGGGGAAGGCGGTGCCCTGTGCGGCGGCACTGGAAGCGGCATCCTCTGCGGGGGCAAGAGCGGCGATCTGCTGTTCGATGGCACGAATCTTTTCGGCATCTGCGGTCAGGGTCTTGTACTCCTCGTCCGAGAACTGATCTTTGGCCTTTTCCACAGCGCTGAGCAGAAAATCGCCGTAGTTGGCGCTGATCGTGGTTTCGGTCACGTTTTTGTCCATGGATGAGAACACTTTCTCCCACAGAGCATCGTTTGCAGAAAGGATCTCGTTTTCCTCGGCCAGCAGCTGCTCCTCGGTTTTGCTTTCTTCTGCCGCAGAGGAAGCGGCAGCAGGCAGAGGATGCAGAAGATGCAGAAGATGCAGAAGATGCGCCCTGCCCGCAGGCGGCAAGGCTGAAAGCCAGCACAAGGCTGAGAAAAAGTGCGGCGATACGATGGATCTTCATGGTTTTACTCCTTTGTTGTTTCGGTATTTGATTGGTCCCCCAGCCCGAACTTGTACTGAATGGCGTCCGTGGGGCAGGCTTTCATGCACATCCCGCAGCGGATGCATTCGGCGTGGTTGGGGGTCTTGGTAATGTCTACGTCCATCTTGCAAGCCTTTGCACAGGCACCGCAGGACACGCATTTGTCGGTGTCTACCCGCATCTGGAACAGCGAGACCTTGTTCAGCAGCGCATAGAACGCGCCCAGCGGGCACAGCCACTTGCAGAAGGGGCGGTAGAACACCACGCTGCCCACGATGACCGCCAGCAGGATGCAGAGCTTCCAGCTGAACAGCTTGCCGAGCGCGGCGCGTATCCCTGCATTGGTCAGTGAGAGGGGAATCGCGCCCTCCAGCACACCCTGCGGGCAGAGATACTTGCAGAAGAACGGATCACCCATTCCCATCTCATTGACCGCCAGCAAAGGCAGCAACACCACCATGACCAGCAGCACCGCATACTTTAAATAGCGCAGCGGCTTCAGCTTTTTGGTGGAAAGCTTGGGGATGGGATCTTGTGCAAAAGCTCCTGAAACCACCCGAATGGGCAGAGGAAACCGCAGATGAACCGCCCCAGCAGCACCCCAAAGAGGATGAGGATGCCGGTAATATAATAGGAAAAGCGGAACTTGGAAGAGCCCACCACCGCCTGGAATGCTCCCACCGGACAGGCACCGGCCGCGCCCGGGCAGGAATAGCAGTTCAGCCCCGGCACGCAGACGTATTTTCCGCCGCCCTGATACAGCGCTCCTTTTGCAAAATTGGGTAGGTGGAGATTGGTCAGCAGGGTAGCCCCGGCTTGTATAAAGCCCCGGAAGCGGGCAAGGGGAGAAAGCTTTTTCTTTTCTTATCCAATGCCCACACACTCCATACACAGCCGGATGGCTTTTGAAAATACGGTGTCTGCCTCGCCCCGCCATAAGCCGAACAGCAGCATCAGAACCCCGGCGGCAAGCAAAAGCAGCTGCGCCTGTTTTTTTTGTCATGAACATCATAGCCTCCTGTTGTTTGATGGCATCAGTATACACCATGCGTGATAAAATCTCTGCTAAGAAAATCTTAACACGAATCTTAACACCGTCTGCTATAATCTGTTATAATGAAGAAAAAACGCAATTTTTATGGGAAAGGTGGAAAACAAAGATGCGCCTTTTGTTGTGGTAGAGGACGAGCACTCCCTGCGGGAGGATATTGCCCGAAAGCTGCGGCTGTCCGGGTACGAGGTGGATGCCTGTGCAGACGGCGAGGCCGCGCTGGAGGCACTGGCAGCAGAGCGGTACGACCTTGTACTGCTGGACCTCAACCTGCCCAAGGTGGACGGAATGCAGGTGCTGCGCACCCTGCGCCGGCACGACCTTGAGACCTGTGTGCTGATCTTGTCGGCACGCAGTGAAATCGCAGATAAAGTGGAGGGGCTGGATGCCGGGGCGAACGATTACCTTTCCAGGCCCTTTCACCTTGCAGAGCTGGAAGCCCGGGTGCGCAGCCTGACCCGGCGCAAATTTATTCAGCAAGACGTCTGTCTGTGCTGCGGACGGCTGAGCTTCAACACCCGCAGCCGCGTTGCTGCTGTGGACGGTCAGACCCTTACTTTGACGCGGAAGGAGAGCGGCGTACTGGAATATCTGCTGCTGCATCAGGGACGCCCGGTCAGTCAGGAAGAACTCATCGAGCACGTCTGGGATGGCAGTGTAGACAGCTTCAGCAACTCCATCCGGGTGCATATCTCTGCCCTGCGCAAAAAGCTGCGGGCGGCGCTGGGCTACGACCCCATCCGCAACCGCATCGGGGAAGGCTACGAGATCGGAGGCGAGGTACAATGAAACATTTGTCCCTGCAATGGCGCATCACCCTGCTGACCGCGCTGCTCATCGCCTGCGCCTGCGTGTGCATGAACCTGCTTTTATACCGCACCGGCGTTACCGGCATGGATGCCCTCAACGGCTTTATGATGCAGTACCAGCCCGGCAGTGCGGATTCCTTGACCATCGAGATTCCGCAGGAGGAAATGTCCAGTCTGCTGGCGCATTTTTCGCAGGAAGTCTACGATGCAAAGGTGGTCTTTGGCCGCAAGGGCTGGTGCATCACCGTCGTGGTCACCATCGTCAGCGCTGCCATTGCTTATTTTGTCAGCGGCAGAGCGCTGAAACCGTTACAGCAGCTTGCGCAGCAGGCGCAGCGGGTCGATCAGGACAGCATTGCCACCACCCGTCTGGACGAAAACACTGTGCAGGAATTCGGGCAGTTGAGCCGGTCGGTGAACCGGATGCTGGATGGTCTGGCGCAGTCCTTTGAGTTGCAGCGGCAGTTTGCGGGCAATGCCGCCCACGAGCTGCGCACCCCGCTGGCTATTTTGCAGACGAAGCTGGAACTGTTTGCAGAGGAGCACCCGGCCATGGACGCCGAAACTGCCGGGCTGATCCGCTCTCTGCGGGAGCAGCTGGACCGCCTGACCGCTCTTGTGCGCACTTTATTAGAGATGAGCAATCTGCAATCAGTCTCCCGCACCGACCAGATCGCCCTTGTGCCGCTGGTGGAGGAGATCCTGACCGACCTGACCCCCTTGCCCAGAAAAACAATATCTCTTTGCAGCAGGACTGCGAGGAACTTGGCATGGTGGGCAGCGATGCGCTGATCTACCGGCTGGTGTTCAATCTGGTGGAAAACGGCATCAAGTATAACCGCCCCGGCGGTGCGGTGCGCGTCACCCTGCAACAGGAAAAGCAGAACGCTGTACTGCGCGTTGCAGATACCGGCCCGGGTATCCCCGCAGACTGCCGGGAGAGCATCTTCCAGCCCTTTTTCCGGGTGGATAAGTCCCGCAGCCGGGAGATGGGCGGCGTTGGGCTTGGCCTTGCCCTTGTGCGGGAGATCGCCGTGCTGCATGGCGGCAGTGTGACCGTGGAACGCAGCAGCGAAAACGGCACTACCTTTGCAGTCACCCTGCCGCTGGCACAGCCCTGCTGAAACTGGGCGGACTGGGACTTTATTTTTGGCACACGGGGAGTATACTGGAAGCAGAAGACCCCGGAAAATAAGAAGGACAAAGGAGATACTGAAAATGCAGGCAACCATTCACAACGAATTCCTGACCTTGACTGTGGATACCCATGGTGCCGAAGCCGTCAGCCTGAAAAATGCCGCCGGGCAGGAGATGCTCTGGCAGGCTGACCCGGCAGTCTGGAAGCGCCACGCCCCATTCTGTTCCCGTGGACGGGCAAGCTGCCCGGCGGCACCTTTGAGGCGGGCGGCAAAACGTACAAGGGCGGTCAGCACGGTTTTGCCCGCGACATGGAGCACACCCTGCTCAAGGCCGAGGGCGATACCATCCAGTTGGAGCTGCGCTCGGATGATGCCATCAAAGCCGAACGCTTCCCCTTCGATTTTGTGCTCACCAGCACCTTCCGGCTGGACGGCAAGACCGTGCACCATACGCTGACGGTGCGCAACCCCGGCACCGAAGAGCTGCGCTTTGGCATCGCAGCAGGGGCAGACATCGCTGATGTGCTCCTGCTCAAAGGGCATGCAACGGCTGGACAGGCCAGCCTCTTCCTTCATCTTCATCTCGCAGGCCAGCCGGTGTTGGCCTTGGCCAGCTCCTTGACTTCCTCCATGGTGGTGGCTGCCCAGGTGCGCTTCTCGCGGTTGGCGAGGGCACGCTCGTACAGGTCCTTGCGCAGGGCCTCCAGCTGGGCCGGGATCGCGGTCTCCAGCTCGTCCAGGCTCACGAAGATCTTTTCACGGGTGTCGCGGCGAACCAGCACGCACTGGTTCTTTTCCAGATCCTTGGGGCCGATCTCCAGGCGCAGGGGAACGCCCTTCATCTCCCACTGGGAGAACTTCCAGCCGGGGGCGTTGTCGCTGTCGTCCAGCTTGACGCGGGCATACTTGCTGATCTTCTCAGCCAGCTCAGCAGCCTTCTCGGAAACGCCGGGCTTGTGGGCGGCGATGGGCACGACCATGACCTGGATGGGAGCGACAGCGGGGGGCAGGATCAGGCCGTTATTATCACCGTGGGTCATAATGATGGCACCCACCAGACGGGTGGAAACGCCCCAGCTGGTCTGGAACGGGTGATGCAGCTGGTTGTCGCGGCCGGTAAAAGTCACGTCGTAAGCCTTGCTGAACTTATCGCCGAAGTAGTGGCTGGTGCCGCTCTGCAGGGCCTTGCCGTCCTTCATCATGGCTTCGATGGTATAGGTAGCCTCCGCACCGGCAAACTTCTCCTTATCGGTCTTGCGGCCCTTGACAACAGGGATAGCCAGGTCCTGCTCGCAGACGTCTGCGTAGCAGTTCAGCTGCTGCTGGGTCTCAGCCTCGGCCTCGGCGGCAGTCTCGTGGATGGTGTGGCCCTCCTGCCACCAGAACTCGCGGCTGCGCAGGAAGGGACGGGTGGTCTTCTCCCAGCGCATGACACTGCACCACTGGTTATACAGCTTGGGCAGGTCACGGTAGCTGTGCAACACGCGGGACCAGTGGTCGCAGAACATGGTCTCGCTGGTGGGGCGCACCGCCAGACGCTCTTCCAGCTTGTCAGAGCCGCCCATCGTGACCCACGCCACCTCCGGCGCGAAGCCATTGACCAGCTCGCCTTCCTTCTGCAGCAGGCTCTCGGGGATCAGCACGGGCATGGCCACGTTCTCGTGGCCGGTTGCCTTGAACCGGGCATCCATGTCCTTCTGGATCAGCTCCCAGATGGCCTGACCATAGGGACGCAGGATGATGAAGCCCTTGACACTGGAGTACTCCACCAGCTCTGCCTTGACGCAGATGTCGGTGTACCACTGTGCAAAGTTTTCTTCCTGGCTGGTGATCGCCTGCACAAGCTTCTTGTTGTCTTTTGCCATTTTGTCATATCCTCCTAAGCCGTGCGCCAAACGCCTGTGTTCCAGCCGTTCCGCACGAGCTCATATTAAAAGCCCCGCTGCAGTGCCGCCGTGTGCAGCGCTGCGGGTGCGGGGCCTTTTTGCAAAACTGTTATCAGCCCTTGTGGCTGTCCACAAATTCCACCACGTCGCCCACGGTGCGCAGATTCTCGATGGCATCGTCCGGCACCTCAATGCCAAACTCATCCTCCAGCGTCATCACCATGTCCACGATATCTAGGCTGTCGGCCTCGAAATCACTCATAATGTCGCTCTCCATCGTGATCTTAGCAGGGTCAATATCCAGCTGCTCTGCCAGCAGTGCACGGATCTTTTCAAAAGTATCCATCGTCGCGGTCTCCTTTTGTCAATGATTCTTTCTTCTCTGCCTGCACGCCCTCTCCGGCGCGCAAAAGCAGCTCTCTTTTTTATATCCCATGGGCCGTATCTTGTCAAGCCCTGTTTTGCATTCCGGCCCTTTACGGGCAGAAAAAACCGATGAAAATTGCACAAAGCCCTCTTTTTTTTGCTTGACAGAAGCCCGTTTGATTCTTATGATTATATGTGACGAACCAAACCTCTCAGCCATGCTGCATCAGCATGGCCGCAGAGGTCCCGCCTGTAAAGGAGAATGCTCCATGAAATTGTCATTTACCAAGATGCAGGGCTGTGCCAATGATTACATCTATCTGGACTGCCGTGCATCCGGTGTGCCCGCAGACATTGCCGCGCTTGCACAGCGGCTCTCTGCCCGGCATTTTTCCGTGGGTGCGGACGGCATCATCTGCATCTGCGCCCCTGTAACCCCCGGGGCCGATGGCCGGATGCGCATTTTCAACGCGGACGGCAGCGAGGCCCAGATGTGCGGCAACGGCGTGCGCTGTGTGGCCGAGTGGCTCTACACCCACGGGGTGGAAAAGCCTGTCCTGACCATCGACACCAACAGCGGTGTCAAGCGCATCACCCGGCAGGGCGCACAGCTGTGGCAGGTGGAGATGGGCGCTTACAGCACCCTGCCGGCCGACCTGCCTGCCATCCACATGGGCGAAGGCCCGCTGGTGGATCAGCCGCTCACCGTAGAGGGAAAAGTGTGGAAGGTGACCTGCATCAGCGTGGGCAACCCCACTGCGTGACCGTGGTGGAGGATGTGGACCGCCTGAAGCTGGAAGCCATCGGCCCGGCTTTCGAGCATCACGCCAACTTCCCGGAGCGCATCAACACCGAGTTTGTGCAGGTGGTGGATGCCGCCCACCTGAAGATGCGGGTGTGGGAGCGCGGCAGCGGCGAGACCTGGGCCTGCGGCACCGGCACCTGTGCCACCGTGGCGGCTCTGACCGAGCTGGGCATCTGCCCCGCCGGGCAAGATATCCATGTGCAGCTGCGCGGCGGTGAGCTGGTCATCCGGGTACTGCCCGGCAGGCAGCTGCTGATGACCGGCAGCGCTGTCACGGTGTACGAGGGAGTTGCGGAAGTTTAACATCCTCGCCCTCTCCGTCATTGCTTTGCAATGCCACCTCTCCCAAAGGGAGAGGCAATTGCGGCTCAACGGTCAGCTTCTGCTGGCGTAGACGCTGCATCGGCTCTCCTTTTGGGAGAGCTGGACGCGAAGCGGCCTGAGAGGGCGGGCAATCTTATAAAGTGAGGGAACAACTTATGAAAATGAATCATCATTACGGCGAGCTGAAGGCAAGCTACCTGTTCGTGGACATTGCCCACAAGGTGGCCGCCTATCAGGAAGCACACCCCGAAAAGGAGATCATCCGCCTGGGCATCGGCGATGTGACCCAGCCTCTGGCAAAGTGCGTGTTCACCGCCATGCAGGATGCCGCCGCTGAGATGGGCACCAAAGAGGGCTTCCACGGCTACGGCCCCGAGCAGGGCTATCCGTTCCTGAAGCAGGCCATTCAGGGCTACTACGCAGGCCGCGGCACCCAGCTGGCTGAGGACGAGATCTTTATCTCCGACGGTGCCAAGAGCGACCTGGCCAACGTGCTGGGCCTGTTTGATGTGGACAACACCGTTCTGGTCCCGGACCCCGTGTACCCCACCTATGTGGACGACAACGTGACCGACGGCCGCAAGATCATTTACGGCCGCACCAGCCAGGAGAACGGCTTCCTGGGGATGCCCGATGACAGCGTGAAGGCTGACATCATCTACATCTGCAGCCCCAACAACCCCACCGGTGCCGCCTACACCCGCGAGCAGCTCAAGGCCTGGGTGGACTACGCCAAAAAGAACAACGCCGTTATCCTGTACGATGCCGCCTACGAGTGCTTCATCACCGATCACGCTCTGGCACGCAGCATCTTTGAGGTAGAGGGTGCCCGCGAGTGCGCCATTGAGATCTGCTCCTTCTCCAAGATCGCAGGCTTCACCGGCACCCGCTGCGGCTACACCATCGTGCCCCACGAGCTGGAGCGCGAGGGCATGAACCTGAACAAGCTGTGGCTGCGCCGCCAGACCACCAAGTTCAACGGCGTGCCCTACGTCGTTCAGCGCGCTGCTGCCGCCGTGTTCACCGAGAGCGGCATGGCTGAGATCCAGGCCAACCTCGATTACTACCGCCAGAACGCCAAGGTCATTGCTGACGCGCTGGACGAGTGCGGCGTGTGGTACTGCGGCGGCAAGAACAGCCCCTACATCTGGCTGCGCTGCCCCGGCGGCATGAAGAGCTGGGAGTTTCGACTGGCTGCTGGAGAACTGCGGCGTGGTCGATGATGGGTGTGGGCGTGATCTCGATGATGAACGGGGCCAATTTCTTCATTGTCTATGCGGGCTTTTTGCTGGGTATGATGCCTATGACACTGCTGGCATACGACCAGACCAGCAAATTCAACGAATACAGTGCCGCGCTTCCGGCCACAAAAAGAGCAGCTGGTGGGGTGTAAATACATCGTTGGTCTGTGCGGGCTGGTGCTGGCAGAGGCTTTTGCTGCCGCGGCGCTTGGCGTGGCACAGCTGCACTGGGTAGCCGTGGATAGCGCGCTCGTGATCTCTACGCTGGTGCAGGTGGGCATGACCACCCTGCTCAGCAGCACCATCCTGCTGCCGCTGAGCTACCGCTTCGGCTACGAAAAGGCAAAGGTCGGGTTCTATTTTATAGTTGGTGCACTCTCGGCCCTGATGGGCTTTTCCGTGGCCGCAAACGAGGACGGTCTTGTGAGAAATCTTCTTCCGCAGAGCATCTCGTCGCTGGGGCTGCTGGGTATTGCGGTGGTGGCTCTGGCGCTGTATGCTCTCTCGTGGCGGTTGTCCGTTGCATGGTACGGAAAGGCAGAGCAGTAAAATGAAGAAAAGCCAGCTCGCAGGCATCCTGTTCGGTGTTGCTATGGGCGTTTTGTTCAGCGTGTCGATGGGGACAGTGGGTTTTGTGCTGGGTGCCAGCTTTGCAAGTCTGGGCATGGTAATGTTCAAAGGGCTGGATGACCCACAGGATAAAAAAGTAAGGTGTAAAAAAATGCGCCGCCCCTGCCGGAAAAGCTTCTCCGGTAAGGGCGGCGCTGTATTTATTTCTCGGACTCTTCGGCGTTTTTCTGTGCGGCTTCCAGCTCGTCCACCCGCTTTTGCAGGGCGGTGATCTTGTCGTCCATTTTCAGGAACGTCCAGACCAGAACAGCCAGCACCACCGCAGGCGGAACCACCATCCACAGGGACTGCTGACACCAGAGCAGCAGCGAATAGCCGCCGAACACAGTAAAGAGGAACACGGCGAACAGGCTTGCAGCCAGTACAGCAAAAAATCCCATGAAGAAAGTCTCCTTTCGGTTATTTCTCCGTCTCTTCCTCGTCCGGGTCCAGCTCGATGCTAAACACGGCTTTCTTCAGTTTACCGCAGCCCTGCGCCTTCAGGCCGGATTTATAGGGCTCTCCGGCCAGATACAGGGCGAACCGCCCCCTCGCACAGCATTCCGGCAATGCTGGTACCGGCGGTGCCCACGGTGGTGTCCGTGGCTTCATCGGTGGGGCTTGGTGGGGGTCAGCTCTGCAAGGCTCACCTCAAACAGTTCGCTGCCGTCCAGATCGGTCTCCAGCGTGATGTGGTTGTCGTGGCGCTGGAACAGAGCCTTGTCGGAGGTCTGGGGCGTGACGGTGCTCACGGTGACCACGGCCTTGTCGCCGTCGATGCGGG
>VOFG01002832.1_pt1 | contig 22826 bp, 36 predicted proteins | sample 5384171 | NCBI WGS metagenome assembly VOFG01 (sample SAMN12384726, study PRJNA508395) | human gut metagenome | isolation source: healthy gut F | host: Homo sapiens | reverse complement strand
ACCTGCTGGCACAACAAAGAAGTTGGTATGACTTTCCTCATGGACGCACTCATAGACGGTGGCGTGATGAAGCGTATCGACCTTGCTATCAACGACCATACGGGCATTTTGGATATTCCAGAGCTTGCGGAAAAATGCAGGAAACGGGAATATATCGGAAAGTCCAGAAGTTATAAGTTTTACCAGTCGGGCGAGCTTATCAAGCACAGAGAGGACGACAGAGAATATATGGGACGTACCCTTTATCTTGGTTCTCTGAAATCAGATGTGTTTTTTGTATCTATGAAAAGGACTATGAGCAGTATGTCAAGTTAGGGACACCGCTTGAAGAAGCCGACATTATCAACCGTTTTGAGATACGGCTTAGAAATGAACGTGCCTATTATGCAGTACGAGATTTGCTGACCTATTATGACGCAGAGCAGACCGCCTTTTCTATCATCAACCAGTATGTGCGGTTTGTTGATGAAGAACCCGACAAGCGAAAAAATGACTGGAAACTCAATGACCGCTGGGCTTGGTTTATCGGCGATAACAGACAGAGCTTGAAGCTGACGACAAAGCCAGAGCCTTACACCTTAGACCGTACATTACGTTGGGTACAAAGGCAGGTAGCACCGACCTTGAAAATGCTGAAAAAAGATTGATAAAGGAAATGGGACAGACTACATGGAAACAATCGAACAGCAGGCAAAGCTCACAGAGAAGCATGAAATGATAATCAAACAGCAGACGACCCCTGCAAAAGATTTGATGGAAAGTTAGGAGTGATAAAAAATGTGGGTATTATTAAAAGACTTCCTGCTGGTATCTATGGGAATGGGTATCGGCGTAGTCTTGATGTGTATTTTGACTGTCGGCAAAGAAGCTGACTGTGAAATGAAACAATTAGAAGAAAGAGAGGACAAATAAATGAATTTCGGAAACAATTTATATCAATGGTTTTTATCAAACGCACAGAGCTTAGTGCTTATGGCGATTGTAGTTATCGGTATCTACTTAGGGTTCAAGCGTGAGTTTTCCAAACTTATCGGCTTTTTAGTGGTTGCCTTGATTGCTGTCGGTTTGGTATTCAACGCTGGCGGTGTGAAAGATGTACTGTTAGAACTGTTCAATAGGATTATAGGTGCATAAAATTTTATTGTGGTGTTGATATAAGAATGTGCTATAATGTGGATATTGAAAATACAATGTTTTTAACGACTTTGAATTGATTTAAAATTACTGTGAAATGGATTGATTAAAAAGTATGTTAAAATTTATGCCTTTGGTTTGTATATTCTTATTGGTAAGAATTATACCAGACTGTTTTGCAAAGTATTTCTAAATTAAATTATGAAAACAAAAAATTCATTTTATAATGATTAAAACTTTAAAATTTAATCTATTAAATTCTCTGTTATCTTATAAAGTATTTTTTTGGAATTGTTATCAAGTCCATTTTTACATTTTAAGGAAATCATGGTTTTTACCGTTTCAGGAAATCATAATGATATGTTTTAAACAAAATCACGCCTGTTTTTATTTGGATAGCTGGAAAATTTGAAAATATTTTGAACGCATTGTCCATTGAATGGACAGTTATTAGATAGTAAATACAAATACATTGATTTTTATTTAATATGAATATCTTACAGTTGCAGAAGTTATATATTTTTGTTTGGAAATTTGATAAAAAAGAAATATCAGTTAAAAGAATATCTGCATTTTTTTCTAAATAAAAAAAAAACTGTGCAGTTTTAAAATTTCCGTTATTACAAATTATATCCAAAAATATACAAAAAAAGCAGTTAGTCTTAGGATTGACTGCTTTTTTCTTGCCTAAAATTTCAGATTGGAGTGATGAAATGAATGATATTGTTAGGATATGCAGACAAAAAGTCGGCTGTGAATACATTTCAGACCTGCCCTCCTACAAGCGTAAGGTGTGGCATGAAATGAAACGACTGAACCCTGCCGATTATGAAGAAAGACAGTTAGAAGATTTTTCTAAATATGTGTTTGGTATGTCGTACCAGACCTTACAAGATGTGATGAAGCAACAGAAAGGACGTGAGAAACAATGCAGGAAACAAGGGTGCTGGTGGAAACGAAAGGAACAACTGGCGAAGAAACAATATCATACTGGTTCGACCTGCCGATAGATGTTGCCGAGTTTGAAGAAAAGTTAGGTGTCGGTGCAGAAAGTGGGGATTATCGTATTATCGAAAAGGTGTTGCCTTATACTGATGAAGTCCACGAACATACAAGCGTGTACCAGCTCAACGAATTAGATTTTATGTACCGCCAGCTTTCAAGTGATATGCAGGAAGAATATGTATCACTACTTACGGTGTTTGAGAATTTAGAAGCACTTTATATTTGCAGAAACGTGATTACGGTTTATCACGACTGCAAAAGCATGATAGATGTTGCAAGGCAAAAGCTGATGAATGACCCGATATTTAAGCATTTATCCGAGGACTGTCAAGAATATTACTTTGACTTTGAAGCCTACGCTTCTCACTTGCAGGAACACGGGAAATTTTTAGTAACAGAACACGGTATCTTTGAACTGCCAGAGTAGGAAATGAGGTGGTGCTTATGATTGATGATATGGCGGTTTATATTGCTAATCTTGGCAAATACAATGAGGGCTATTTAGTCGGTGCTTGGTTCACATTTCCCCATTGACGAGGAAGATGTGAAAGAAAAAATCGGCTTTGAATGAACGGTATGAGGAATACGCTATCCATGATACCGACAACTTCCCCGTTGACATAGGGGAATATGTTTCCATTGAAAACCTCAATGAGATGTATGAAATGATAGAGGAACTTCCCGACTATATTGTAGAGTGTCTGGACGAATTTATCAGCCACTACGGGACGCTGGAAGAAGTCGTAGAAAACAAGGACGACATTTATTATTATCCCGACTGTGAAAGCATGACAGACGTTGCCTATTACTACATAGACGAATTGCAGGCACTTGGGGACATTCCACCCAGCTTACAGAATTACATTGACTATGAAGCCTACGGGCGAGATTTGGATATGGGCGGTTGCTTTATTCAGACAAGCCGAGGAATGTGCGAGATACCATATTAACGCTGGAAGATCAGCGACAAGCATTGTTGTTACTGACAGCGTATTTCTTTTAAGGGACAGTCTGAAAATGGCTGTCCTTTTCCATTTAGAAAGGAGCTGAAAGAACTTGAAAAAGATTAAAAGCTACACGGGTATCTGGAACGTGGAAAAAGTCTTATATGCAATCAATGACTTTAACTTACCCTTTTCCCGTTACCTTTTACACAGATTACATGGTTTGTGATTACGGAATTTCTCATTATTCTGTTTGGGGATATTCCCCCACTTTCCATGATTGAGGGAGCATTTCTCAAATACTTTGGTATTCCCGTTGCTCTCACTTGGTTCATGTCGCAGAAAACCTTTGATGGAAAGAAGCCGTACTGCTTTTTGAAATCACAGATAACCTATGCCCTGCGACCAAAAATCACTTATGCAGGAAAAGCCGTAAAACTGCATAAGCAGACCTTGAATGAAACAATCACGGCAGTAAGGAGTGTGAACTATGTTCCCGATAAAATATATTGACAACAACCTTGTCTGGAACAAGGACAATGAAGTGTTTGCTTATTATGAGCTGATACCGTACAACTATTCTTTCTTATCCGCAGAGCAGAAATTTATCGTGCATGACAGTTTCCGACAGCTCATTGCACAGTCCCGTGAGGGAAAAATTCATGCGTTGCAGATAGCGACGGAAAGCTCCATTAGAAGTATGCAGGAGCAGTCAAAGAAGCTGGTAACGGGAAAATTAAAGGAAGTTGCCTGCCAGAAGATAGACGAACAGACCGAAGCGTTAGTATCTATGATTGGGGACAATCAAGTGGACTACCGCTTTTTCTTGGCTTTAAGCTCATGGTTACGGAAGAACAGCTCAATCTGAAGAACATCAAAAAATCGGCGTGGCTGACATTCAAGGAATTTCTCCATGAAGTAAACCACACGCTGATGAATGACTTTGTTTCCATGCCGAATGATGAAATCAACCGCTACATAAAAATGGAAAAGTTACTGGAAAATAAAATCTCCCGTCGCTTTAAGGTGCGTCGCTTGGAAATTCATGATTTTGGGTATCTCATGGAACATCTTTACGGCAGGGACGGTATCGCTTATGAAGATTATGAGTACCAGCTACCAAAGAAGAACTATAAGAAAGAAACGCTGATAAAATACTACGACCTTATCCGTCCGACAAGGTGTGTGATTGAGGAAAGCCAGCGATATTTGCGCTTGGAACATGAGGACAAGGAAAGCATGTGTCCTACTTTACTGTCAATGCGATTGTCGGGGAGCTTGACTTTCCGTCGTCTGAAATCTTCTATTTCCAGCAACAGCAATTCACATTCCCCGTTGATACTTCTATGAATGTAGAAATCGTAGAAAATCGAAAAGCATTAACAACAGTCCGCAATAAGAAAAAGGAATTGAAAGACCTTGATAATCATGCCTATCAAGCTGGAAGTGAAACCAGTTCGAATGTGGTAGACGCCTTAGACAGCGTGGACGAGCTGGAAACTGATTTAGACCAGAGCAAAAGAAAGTATGTATAAGTTAAGCTACGTGATACGGGTGTCTGCACCCGATCTTGACGAGCTGAAACGCCGTTGTGATGAGGTCAAAGACTTCTACGACGACCTCAATGTAAAGCTGGTGCGTCCTGCTGGGGATATGCTGGGGCTTCATTCTGAATTTCTTCCTGCCAGCAAGCGATATATCAATGACTATGTGCAGTATGTAAAATCAGACTTCTTGGCTGGGCTTGGCTTTGGAGCGACCCAGCAGTTAGGGGAAACTACGGGTATCTATATGGGCTATTCCGTTGATACGGGAAGAAATGTGTACCTGCAACCGTCCCTTGCTTCGCAGGGTGTAAAGGTACAGTTACCAACGCTCTTAGCGTCTGCTTTTGTCGGTTCGCTTGGCGGTGGTAAGTCGTTCTGCAATAATCTTCTGGTGTATTATTCGGTGTTGTTTGGCGGTCAAGCAGTCATTTTTAGACCCCAAAAGCCGAGAGAGGCAACTGGAAAGAAACACTTCCAGAGATAGCCCATGAGATAAACATCGTAAATCTTACAAGCGATAAAGAAAATGCAGGGCTTCTTGACCCATTCGTGATTATGAAGAATGTAAAAGACGCTGAAAGTCTGGCAATCGACATCTTAACATTCCTTACGGGTATTTCCTCTAGGGACGGCGAAAAATTCCCCATACTTCGAAAAGCGGTTCGTTCCGTTACCCAGAGCGACAGTCGGGGCTTACTCCATGTAATAGACGAGCTACGCCGTGAAGATACGCCCATATCAAGAAATATCGCAGACCATATCGACAGCTTCACGGACTACGACTTTGCACACCTGCTGTTTTCGGACGGTACGGTAGAAAATGCTATCAGTCTGGATAATCAGCTCAATATCATTCAAGTAGCGGACTTAGTATTACCAGATAAGGATACAACATTTGAGGAATACACGACCATTGAATTGTTGTCTGTGTCTATGCTGATTGTGATTAGTACCTTTGCCCTTGATTTTATCCATTCGGACAGAAGCATTTTTAAGATTGTCGATTTAGATGAAGCGTGGGCGTTTCTCAATGTGGCACAGGGCGAAACGCTCTCAAATAAGCTGGTGCGAGCTGGACGAGCTGTGCAGGCAGGCGTGTACTTCGTTACACAATCTTCTGGGGACGTATCAAAGGAAAGTCTGAAAAACAATATCGGCTTAAAGTTTGCCTTTCGTTCTACTGACATCAACGAGATAAAGCAGACCTTAGAGTTTTTCGGTATCGACAAGGACGATGAGAACAACCAGAAACGCTTGCGTGATTTGGAGAACGGACAATGCTTATTGCAGGACTTATACGGGCGTGTCGGTGTGGTACAGATACACCCAGTCTTTGAAGAATTACTACACGCCTTTGATACCAGACCGCCCGTACAGAGAAATGAGGTGGAGTGATGAAAGAAAGGATAAAAAGGTGCGTTCACAAAAAGAAGATTTTCCACTTTCTCAAAATGGCTCTGTTCGTGGTGGCACTCTCCCTTATCCTGCTTTCACTTTTGGGGACGGTGGCTCATGCGACGGGGCTTGTGGACGATACCATAAACGCAGAAAATCTTTACTCAAAATATCCGCTATCTAACTACCAGCTTGATTTTTTCTGTCGATAATAGCTGGTCGTGGTTGCCGTGGAACTGGCTCGACGGCATTGGAAAATCGGTACAATACGGGCTGTACTGCATTACCAACTTTGTCTGGACTATCAGTCTTGTATTTGAGCAATGCCACGGGCTATGTGGTGAAGGAAGCCTATAAACTTGATTTTATTAACGATATGGCAGACAGTATCGGAAAGAGCATACAGACCCTTGCAGGTGTTACGGCAGAACGGTTTTTCCAGCTCTGGCTTCTATGTTGGTTTTCTGCTTCTCATTATCTTAGTGGTGGGACTTTATGTTGCCTATACGGGACTGATTAAACGGGAAACAAGCAAAGGCACTTCACGCTGTTATTAACTTTGTTGTGGTGTTCGTGCTGTCCGCTTCCTTTATTGCCTACGCTCCCGACTACATCAAGAAGATAAATGAATTTTCATCAGACATCAGTACCGCTTCTTTGGACTTGGGGAACAAAAATCATGCTCCCTAACTCTGACAGCGAGGGCAAAGACAGCGTGGACTTGATACGGGACAGCTTATTTTCTATTCAAGTACAACAGCCGTGGTTACTTGCTTACAATTCGGGAACAGCAACGCAGAAGAAATCGGGACAGACCGTGTCGAAGCTCTTGTATCAACAAGCCCAGAGGACGAGGACGGCAAACCAGAGAGGAAGTCGTGAAAACAGAAATTGAGGATAACGACAATAACAATCTGACAATACCGCAGGTCGTGAACCGTTTAGGCATGGTGTTCTTCCTCTTGTTCTTCAACTTGGGGATAACGATATTTGTATTCTTGCTTACGGGCATGATGTTGTTCAGCCAGATACTTTTTATTATTTTTGCAATGTTTTTGACCTATCAGTTTTTTACTCTCCATGATACCGAGCTATGAAAGCATGGCAAAGCAGGCAATCGTGAGGGTATTTAATACCATAATGACACGGGCAGGAATAACGCTCATTGTAACAGTGGCGTTCAGTATTTCCAGTATGTTTTATAACATCTCTACAGATTACCCGTTTTTCATGGTGGCGTTCTTGCAGATAGTGTGTTTCGCAGGTATCTATATGAAGCTGGGCGACTTAATGAGTATGTTCTCTTTGAACGCTAACGACAGTCAAAGCATGGGACGAAGAATTTTCCGCAGACCGTATCTATACTTGGCACATAGGGCTAGGCGTATGGAACGACCGTATTGCAGGGCGGTAAGTGCTGGCGGTTTCGGGTGGTGGCTGGTGCGGTAGCTGGAGGTGCACGTTGCTGGCAAAGAGCCGAAAACCGAAAAAACACAGCTTCTAAAGAAAATCGGGGCAATACATCTACTTCCAGTATGGGACAGCGAGCAGGCTTCAAAGGTGGGTGCTGTCTTAGATACAAAAAATAAAATGAAAGATAAAGCAAACGCTGTCAAAGAAAATATCAAGGATATGCCGACACAGACCGCTTATGCGGTGTATTCCGCAAAGGAAAAGGCAAAGTCCAGCGTATCAGACTTCAAGCGTGGCATGGTGCAGGAACAGCAGTCCAGACAGACGGGACGATTGGAAAAGCAGGAACAGCATAGACAGAATATCGCTGACAAACGTATGGAGCTTCAAAAGGCACAAGAAGCAAGGCACGCACAACGAAAGACGGACGGATCAGCGACAGCGGGAGCTACCCGTCCCCATGAGCGACCAGCCACAGCTTCAACCATTCCAAAGCCGAGTGCGGAAAAAATGCAGGAAGTGAAACGTCCTGCCACAGCGACCACTTCAAAAGCAAGTGAGCCAGTCAAGACAAATGTTATCAAAGAGCGTCCGCTATCTTCTGGTGCTTCTGATAAGAAAGCGACCCAACCTGCACAGCCAGTACATAGGCAGAATGTTGAATGTAAAAAAGTGGTATCGCAGGAAACACGCCAGAATTACACCAAAGACCGCAGGATAAAGGTTCAGCAGACCCAGAGCGTCCAGAAGAACCAGCAGACCATAGAGAAAACTCGTAACCTTGTAACGAAGAAAGGACAGAAGAAAAAATGAAACTGAAACATATCGCTCTTATCGGCAGTCTGTTTCCTATCCTCTTTCTCTAGTCCTTTTCTTTGGTGTGTTCATTAGTGCGGACAGCGACGACGAGAACAGCAATTTTTCTTCTGGGATTACGGGTATGAACTTATCCGCAGAAGTCTTGAAACATCAGCCTATGGTAGAAAAATACGCCAGAGAATACGGTATCTCCGAGTATGTCAATGTGTTATTGGCTATCATTCAAGTAGAAAGTGGTGGTACAGCAGAAGATGTTATGCAGAGTTCAGAAAGTCTGGGCTTACCGCCCAACTCTTTAGATACGGAAAGCTCAATCAAGCAGGGGTGTAAGTATTTTGCGTCCCTGCTTTCTTCCTGCCAAAATCAAGGTATCGACGACTTGAATGTAGCGATACAGTCTTATAACTATGGCGGTGGTTATGTGGGATATGTGGCAGGAAAAGGAAAGAAAACACACTTTTAATCTTGCGGAAAATTTTGCCCGTGAGAAATCGGGTGGAAAGAAAGTAACCTATACCAACCCGATAGCTGTTGCGAAGAACGGGGGCTGGCGATATGGCTATGGAAATATGTTCTACGTCGAATTAGTCAATCAGTATTTAACTGTTTCGCAGGTATCGGGAGAGCTGGCACAAAAGGTAATGAATGAAGCGTTGAAATATCAAGGCTGGAAGTATGTATATGGCGGTAGCAATCCCAACACTTCCTTTTGACTGTTCGGGATTGACGCAATGGTGCTATGGAAAAGTTGGTATCTCCTTACCGAGAACCGCACAAGCACAGTATGACGCTACCCAACATCTTCCGCTTTCGCAGGCAAAGGCTGGGGACTTGGTGTTTTTCCATTCCACCTATAACGCTGGTTCGTATGTAACACACGTCGGTATTCTTGTTTCGCCGACACAGATGTACCACGCAGGCGACCCGATAGGATATGCAGACCTAAGTAGTAGTTACTGGCAACAGCACTTAATCGGTGCAGGACGAGTAAAACAATAGAAAGGACTTGAAAAATATGTTTAAGAAGAATAAGAAACAGACAGAAACTATCAAAGAACCAAAAGAAAAAAGGTGCGTACTGTCAAGGTAGGCACACATAAGAAAAAACCGTGATTGCGTTGTGGGTGGTGCTTGTCGCAAGCGTGAGCTTTGGGGTGTATAAGAATTTTACTGCTATCGACCAGCACACGACCCACGAAAAAGAAATCATTGAGCTTCGCTTGCAGGACACCAACGGGATTGAAAATTTCGTGAAGAATTTTGCGAAGTCCTATTACACATGGGATAACAGCAAAGAAGCGATTGAATCAAGGACGCAGGCAATCAGCGGTTATCTGACAAAGGAATTGCAAGACTTGAATGTTGATACAATCAGAACGGATATACCGACCAGCTCCACAGTTACAGATGTGATTGTATGGAGTATCGAACAATCGGGAACGGACACTTTTTCTGCTACCTACGAAGTAGATCAGCAGATAAAAGAGGGAGAAAAGACAAGCAATGTGAAAGCAACCTATATGGTAAAAGTCCATGTGGAGGCTGACGGGGATATGGTAATCATTCAGAACCCTACCCTTGCACCAGCAGTCGAAAAATCAGACTATGAGCCTAAGACACCAGAAGCAGACGCAAGCGTGGACGCTGATACGGTAAATGACGCTACCGCTTTTCTGGAAACATTCTTTAAGCTGTACCCAACAGCGACGGAAAAAGAGCTTGCCTATTATGTATCGGGAAATGTGCTTGAACCTATCGGCAGGGACTATCTTTATTCTGAACTGGTAAACCCTATCTTTACAAAGGACGGGGACAATGTGAAAGTCAAGGTTGCGGTAAAATTCATTGATAATCAGACAAAAGCGACGCAGGTATCGCAGTATGAACTTGTGCTACATAAGGATAGTAACTGGAAGATTGTAGGATAAATTATATAGCGTGCATTTCCTATGAGATTTGCACGCTTTTACAAAACGACAAGAAAACTGTGCAAAAATATTGACTTGTAATGACCGAATGCTATAATATAAATAACAAGTGTACTTGGTATTATTTGAAGGGAGCGTTATATAATGGATAAAGAAAAAATACTGTCACAAAACAAAAAAGATAACTTATATCTTGATGAGTATGAAAAACACATTAAACTTAAAGGGAAATCTTTTGGGCTAATGTTTGTGTTGCTTGTCTGCATTTTAATTCTTTTCATTAAAGCAGTTTGTAAAGAACCTTACAATGACATAATGACAATTATTTGGTCGGTAGCATTTGGATATATGGGTTATGAAGCACATATTTCAAAAAATAAATCCAAATTTGTTATTGCTTTATTCTTTTTCTATTTATGGTGTATTACTTTTATAAATTTTTAATGATAGGTTTATAGAATGGACGAACATTTAATTTTGCGAAACAGATTAAAAACTGTACGAAAAGAAAAAAAAAAATTATCACAAACAGAATTAGCTGAACTAGTCGGGGTTTCTCGGAATACAATTAGTTCTATTGAAACAGGACAGTTCAATCCAACAGCAAAATTGGCATTAGTGCTTTGTATAGCTTTAGATAAAAAAATTTGAGGAATTATTTTATTTTGATTAAAGGAGTGTATGATTATGGAAATAGAAGAAGTGGTTGTTGAAATAGTTATGGGATTGTTTTTATTATTTTTATCTTATCAAGTGGGAATAAAAGAAAATATTACTTTCTTACATAGTTATCATTATACACATCTCAACCCAAAAGATAAAAAAGCGTTTACAAAAAAATAGGAATAGGTTCTCTGCTGGTTAGCATTGGCGTTATTGCTATGCCGATTATCAATTTAATCTCTCATTCTGAATTAGGCTACTACATAGGGCTTACTTTGATTGTTGTAGGAGTGTTTTATATCATATTCATCATTGTAAAATACAATGGAAAACTTATTAGCTTTAAAAAAGTAGAATTGAGGTATGAATATGATAGGACTGAACAAAAGAGATATAAAAAGGCATTGAAAGCTGGTGCAAAGGCTGGCGCTGTATCATTGGCTGATGTTCGGGCGGATATAGAAGCTACGATTGATGAAGCTATTAATAGCACCGACCCAGAGGTGCAGGCAAATTTCAAAAGTATTTTGGGAATAAACGCCCTACACCAGAAGAATACATTTATACCATTACGAAAAAGACAAAGGCAAAATTATAATAAAAGGGTCGTGGAAATGCTTCACAGAATTGTGATCTGCATTATCACGGCTCTTTTACTCTCTGTTTACTTTCAAAACTGTAAGTGTAATTGAATACTGCCCTTGCTATAATTTAATTGTATTCCAAAACAAATAAATGTGGCAGGAAGAAAGGAGCGATTTTAATGGAACACATTTTAAATTTAGAGCAAGTAAAAAAATACTACGGGGGTAACTCTGGAAATATCACAAAGGCAGTAGACGGTATTTCTATGTATGTAGATAAGGGCGAATTTGTCGCAATCATGGGAGCTAGTGGTTCTGGAAAGACTACCCTATTAAACTGTATCTCTACGATTGATACTGTAACCAGCGGACACATTACAGTCAATAATCAAGATATTACCAAAATCAAGGATAAAGATTTTGCTGATTTCAGACGTGAAAATCTAGGGTTCATTTTCAAGATTTCAACCTTTAGATACTTTAACGATTGAAGAAAACATTTCTTTGTCATTGGTTATCAACAAACAGAACCCTACTGATATTGAGAAAAGAGTTCATGCTATCGCTGATAAATTGGGTATTCGTGATATTTTATCGAAATTTCCTTATGAAGTTTCTGGCGGACAAAAACAGCGTTGTGCTTGTGCAAGAGCCTTAATCAATGAACCGAAACTGATTTTAGCTGATGAACCGACGGGAGCTTTGGACTCAAAAGCTTCCAGATTATTACTGGAAACAATGTCTGAAATCAACAAGAAAAATGCAGGCTACTATTTTAATGGTAACACATGACCCGTTTAGTGCGTCTTTCTGTGAACGTATTTTGTTCTTGAAAGACGGTAAAATATTCAATGAAATTTTCAGAGGGAAAAAAGCAGAAAAGATTTCTTCAATGAAATACTGGATATATTAACCTTGCTCGGAGGTGAAGTGGGAAATGTTAGGTAAGTTAGCGTATAGAAATACAAAAAGAAATATTAAAGATTATATGATTTATCTGATAACCGTTACTGTTTCCTTTTCTCTTATATTTGCTTTTAATTTGGTGGCAAGTTCTGATGAAATTGTAAAGTTATGTTCCAGTATGGATGCATTTAAGAATTCATTGTTCGCTGTAAATATTCTTATTATTTTTGTGATATGCTTTTTGATCAACTATACAACGAAATTTATGTTTGAAAAAAAGAAGTAAAGAATTAGGAACATATATGCTTCTTGGCATTAAGAAAAAAAGAAATTGCCCACTTAGTTGTAATTGAAAACATACTGTTGGGAATTTTAGCAATTGTATTAGCTATTCCTATTGGCTTTTTATTCAGCCAGTTTGTGTCGTTAGTAATTGTAAACTTACTGGGTATTCCAAAAACTCTCTTTATTTCTTTGAATTTCGTTTCTATTGGACTATTGATAATTTATTTTTTAACTATTTATGTTTTGGTTTTACTTAATCTATTAAGAAGAATAAGTAAAATGACGATACGTGATTTTCTTTACTTTGATAAACAAAATGAAAAGAAAATGTTCCGTGACAGTAAAAAAGAAATGTCATTTTTGTTTTAAGTATTATTCTTGGTGTGATTTCTCTTTTTCTCTGGAATTCACGTTGTACTATGGATAATTTTAATAAGCAAGAAACACTCACCTGTTTGATGGTAAGCGTAATCATGTTGATTATCAGCATTTATGGTATATCTACAACTTGTGCAGATATGTTCTTGACTGTTTTGTTAAAGAATAAAAAAAATGAAATATCAAAATGATAATCTGTTTGTAGCAAGAACATTTGCTTCTAAAGCAAGAACAATGAGCTTCACATTTGGTACATTGTCTATGTTGATTTTAACTTCACTGCTGGCTCTGAATTATCCTAGTATCAACAAAGCTTCGTATGATATCAGCGTGAATTTAAATGCACCATATGATGTACAACTCTTTGATGATAAGCAGGTATTTGATGAATATATTCGAGTAATTGAAGAAGAATATACGATTGATAATACCATTGAGTACGACATTTATAAAGAGCCGAATCATCAGGTACAAAATTTTTTCCAATCAGAATATTATGATTTTGACCCAGTCTTGAAGTTAAGTGATTATAATAGATTACTAGAATTAAGAAAGATGCCGTTGCTTTCTTTAAATGATAACGAATATACTATATGTTACAAATAGCAAGTTTGCATATGAGGTTGAAGATAACAAAGATATTGAAACCATAACAGTAGCAAATAAAAATTTGAAATTAAAAGGATATGACACTAAGTCTTATTGGAACTCTATAACTAATACTGGCAGATTTGTTGTTGTACTTCCAGATAAATATGTTCAAGGACTTGAAGTATCAGAAAATCATTTGATTATAGATACAAAAGAAGATACAGACGCAGAATTAGAAAATAAGATAAAAGAAGCTATGCAACATCAATTAGTAAAGGTTGATGAAAATGGAGAAATAAATGACGAATCGTATAGAGTAAACGTAAGAGGTGCAGAAATAGAACAACAAAAAAAGCAATGGTTGCAATAGTAGTCAGTCTGTTTATGTACATTGCATTTATTTTGATTTCCGCAGTAGGAACAATTTTGGCAGTTCAATCATTGAGCGACTCTACTAAATACAAATATATCGCTACCTGACCTTGCGAAGATTAGGAATAAATGACAAGTCGCTATTTAAGACAATCAGAAAACAATTATTGATATTATTTTGTGTCCCTGCAATATCAGCAATATTATGTTCTTTCGTGATGATGTCGTCATTGAATAATGTGTATCAACAAATTTTGGGAAATAAACACCTTTATCTAATGTACTTTGGCTTGAATTTAATTATCTTCTTCTAATTTATAGTATTTACTGGATTTGCAACGTATATCGGTTTCAAACGAAATATCAATGAGGAGAGTTAGACTTTTTCTAGCTCTCCTGCTGTGGAATTATTATAAGGGTAAATCAAGGGGGTGTTGAAATGAGAATAGCAATTATCGAAGATGATGAAATCACTCGTTTGGAGCTTTCTAAACTATTGAACACACAAGCATACGAAACAGTTTTATTGACTGGACTTTTGGAAATATGACAGACGAATTAAAGCAATATTCCATAGAACTGGTTCTGCTGATATTAACCTGCCGTATGAGCATGGCTACGAAGTATGCAGGAAAATAAAACAAGTCATGCCAGTACCGATTATCTTTGTAACAAGCAGAGATACAAATGCTGACGAATTGAAAAGTATTCAAGTGGGTGGGATTGACTTTTGATAACAAAGCCAAATGACACGCTTATTCTTCTTGAGAAGATCAAGCGTGCATTGCAGTTGTCAAACCCAAATAATTTCCGTGAGCTTGTCAAAAAGATTGTACCCTTGATTTACATTTATCCATTTTGAAGTATCAAGAGCAAAGCATTGAACTGACAAGAAATGAATTTCGTATTTTGTACTACTTTTTATGAACGAAGATAAAGTTATTAGCAAAGAAGAACTATTGAAAAGCTTGGAACGACAAATATTATTTAGACGAAAATGTATTACTGGTTAATATGACTCGTCTAAAAAAGAAAATGAAAAGAAATCGGCATTGTTCATTTATTGGAAAATATACGAGGAAAGGGTTGGAAACTGTGAGTTTTTTTACATTCTTAGAAGAAAAAAATAACAGGAATGTGTTTCACTTTTCTTTCTTGCCTTGAGTAGCATTTCTCTTGATTTTCTACGGTGTAGATACGCTATTTGTTGTATTGCTGGTAATTCTGTTCATCAGCATACAAGGGCTTTTTCAATGGTGTTTGTATCGGAAGAAACGTAACGCTTCACAACATATTATTGATTTAGTAGACGGACTGGAAGAAACCTATTATATTGCAGACGTTTTACCAAAGCCAAAAATTTCAAAATAAAGCCTATTGCTACGCACTAAAAAAAGCCTGCAAATCTATGAATGATGAAATCGGCAAAATCACAGAGGAAAAGCAGGACTATCAAGAATATGTGGAAAGTTTCGTCCATGAAATTAAAATACCGATAGGAGCATTGTCTTTGACGTTTGACAATACAAAAAATTACACATTAAAAAAAGAAACAGACAAAATATTTCAGTTAGTGGAACAAATGCTCTACTATGCAAAAGCGAAAATACGGAAAAAGGACTATTTTGTAAAACAGTTGCAGTTAGACGAAGTGATACATAATGTCATTCTGAAATTCCGTCATTCGCTTATGGAAAGAAAAGCAATTATCAATATCCATGACATAGAAAATGTCATTTATACTGATGAAAAATGGCTGACATTCATTCTATCTCAAATCGTGCAAAATGCGATTAAGTATTTTGATAAGCAAGAAAATAAGCTGACGATATACAGTCAAGACAATGGTACAAAATATTACTTGTGATTGAAGATAATGGTTGTGGAATAAAAGCGTCTGATTTATCCGTGTATTTGAAAAAGGTTTTACGGGTTCAAATAGAAACAAAAAAACAAATGCAACGGGTATGGGACTGTATCTATCGAAAAAATTATGCGATAGGTTGGGCTTGAAATTGGATATTGCTTCTACGGAAAAAGAATATAAGACTGACCATTACATTTCCAAAAGGAACAGTTCATAATTTTTCAGAGTAATTTGAAAACCATGCCAACATTGATACGGTGCTTTAAGGGGCTTGCATTATGGAAAAATCTTTAAGTACAATTATTTGATTAATCAAATTCCACCCAATAGCACACTATTAAAAAATTGAATATGTTTTAGCTTTAAAGGCTCGTACAGACTATATGTTTTGTGCGGGCTTTTTTTCATACCCGAAAAAATTTAAAAATTTTTTTTCAAAAGAGGTCAAAATCACACCTTTCTGTTCCTATATGGTGCGGAAAGAGGGATAAACACTTTTCAAATCATAAAGGAAAGGGGTGAGATTGATGAAACCGTCTGGACTTCCAGAAAACAGTTCAATGTCGTTTTGAAAGTTGTTTGAAAGAAAGGTCATTGTCCGTAAAGACTACCAACAAGGAATTAAAACGACGAAAAATAAAGAAATTCCATTTGTGAACTTCCAGAAATTTTCGTTGAAAATTTTGCTGTGTGGGGATGACTACGAAAACAGATTATACAATCTTTTCAGTATGTGGCATTGATATTCGTGTCCTTGATGATGAGCTGGCAGAAGCCTTGAAAAAACTTCCAGAAAGAAAGAGAAATACTCTGTTAATGTATTACTTCTTGGAAATGACAGAAAGTGAAATTGCCAACTTACAAAAGATTACGCAAAGCGGTGTATTTAGAAACCGACATCATGCTTTGAAGAAACTATGAAAAAATACTAAAGGAGAACATGAAAATGAAACAGTTATTTAAGAAACTGTCTTATTATTTGATTTCATCAGCTATGGACGGAAACGAAAAAGCGATTGAAAAAATACTGGCATTTTATGACCCTTACATATCAAAGTGCTGTTTGCGTTCACTTTATGATGAATACGGCAATGTTTATATTGTTGTAGATATGGAATTAAAGGGACGTATCAGATAAGCACTTATCAAAATGATTTTAGGTTTTGATATTGCCTTGGACTTAGAAATCGAAGAAGAATAAGCAGTTTTTAGCGGAGCATGATTTAATATCCCCTCTTTCCTGCTCTGCCACCTGCTTTTATATGAAAGCAACACGCTTTCGCCACAGCTCTTTGACAACTGAATAAAGCAGACAGATACGTTTGTGAGATAGGCGAGCCACGGGGACTGTACGCCACGACTGATAATGGAAGTCGATTTTTGTCCTGTCTTGTGTATCCTAGAAGTGCCTGTTTTACAGGCTTTCCGGGGCATCAGCCATTTTGTCTGGTATTGTAAAGCAGTGTCAGATTTGTCGTAAATGTCGTAAATTTGTGGTCAAAAAATGATGAGAAATGGAGAGTGCTAATAAAATGGAATTAACGTATACAAATGTAAATGGATATCTGATCCCGAATCTCACCTATAAATCCGGTGAGCAGATGGAGCAACTTGGCAAGTATGGTTTTCTTCGCAGAGATTATCTGAAGAACCATCGAAATTCAACTTATCAGGTGATGCTTCTGCAGGACACCATTGGAGAGCATCTTCTGGAAGTGGACAAGGCAGCCAGAGAATGGGAAAAGGTAATTCTGAAACAGTTAGAAGAAAAAGAACCATTGCCGGATAAAGAGAAAGATCAGATTGCCTGGGTAAGAGCTGCTAATCAACACAAAGCAATTGCAGAAGAGATTATTCTCAAGGAATTTTTATGTTTAAATGAAGGTTTCGTGGAAATGAAAAATAGTGATGAGGTCGTGGACGACCTCATTATTGTAAAAATAGCAGTAGGCAGAATGAGAAAAATAGGGTAAAATGGGAACATGGATTTTGGAACTCATAAGAAATGATTGTGCGGTAAAAGTAACTTGAAATGCCAGTTTGGCATTTCAAGTTATAGAGGAGATGGAATGGCGGATCAGAAAGTAAGAGAAATGGAACCAGTGGAAACACAAATAGTTGAAATCATGCCACCGGACGTTGAAAATCTGATTTATGTAGTAAGAAACAAACAAGTCATGGTGGATAGTGATCTGGCAATGCTTTATCAGGTAGAAACGGGAGCGTTAAACAGAGCCGTTAAAAGAAATATTGCCAGATTTCCAGAAGATTTTCGATTTCAGCTTACAAAAGATGAATATGAAAACTTGAAATGCCAATTTGGCACCTCAAATGGCAGTGGAACAGAAAATGGTTATGGTGGCAGACGTACATTACCGTATGTATTTACAGAGCAGGGAATATCCATGCTTGCAAGTGTATTGCATAGTGAGGTGGCAATTAATGTAAGTATAGGTATTATGCGTGCATTTGTAGAAATGCGACGGTTTATAGCCAACAATGCACTTTTGTTTGAAAGGATTAGTAACGTTGAGCTAAAACAACTGGAATATCAGAAAAAGACAGATGAAAAACTGGAGCAGATTTTTGAGTACATATCAGATCATGAGGAGTCTAATCAAAAGATATTTTTTGATGGTCAGATATATGATGCATTCAGCTTATTGATAGGACTGATTCAGAAAGCAGAAATGGAAATTGTTCTGGTAGATGGATATGTGGATGTAGGAACATTAAATATTTTGTCAAAGAAGAAAGAAAATGTGGCGGTGACAGTTTATACACAGCAACGGACAAAATTATCTCAAACAGATGTAGATAACTTTAATGCACAGTATCCTAAACTGGATGTGAAGTACACAAGAGCATTTCATGATCGTTTTTTAATTCTTGATAAAACGAAAGCATATCATGTGGGTGCGTCTTTGAAGGATGCGTCTTTTTGAATTAATCTGATGCAGGTAAAATGATTTGAAGATTACAGGTATTGTAAGAGATATTTTACAGAAGAATATGGCTTGCGTCTTTTTCTGTCTGGAAAGGAAGTGGGGAGCATGGCACAGATTTTTCGTGTAGAGAGAACTAAGAATTTTACGGTAATGAGTAATCACCATTTCAAGAATAAGAATCTGACATTGAAAGCGAAAGGTCTATTATCGCTGATGTTAAGTTTGCCAGATGACTGGAATTACAATATGCAAGGACTGGCAACATTGAGCAGAGATGGGATTGATTCTGTTCGTTCTGCAATTAAGGAATTAGAGCATCATGGATATGTGGAACGTCATAGATTGCGTAATGAGTATGGCTTTTATGGCGATACCGAATATATTATCAGGGAAGTTCCATTAGGAGAAGAAATGATTAAGTGGAGAAGAGAAGTGCCTAAGGGTGGATAGTCCAATTTTGGACAATCAGGTCATAGGAAATTTCTATCTCCGGACATCAGAAAATAGGAAAACCAGATATGGTAAATCCCATGCTGGACAAACCGTTGCTATTAATAATCCATGTTATTAAATATGAATTATTAAAGAACCAGTAAATAAAAAAATCAATTTGACCGCATGCGGGAGGCCTGCCGCCACGGCGACGCGCTGATGCCCGTGATGAACTACTGCATTCGACGCGAAGACCGCTTTCACGCGCTTGATTGTCACTGGCACAGCGAAATGGAGCTTTTCCGTGTGATGCAGGGCACGCTGACCGTGCAGTGCGGCACCGATCTGTTTGAGGCCCACGCCGGAGACATTGTGTTTTCAACAGCGGAGAGCTGCACGCCGCCGTGCCGGTGGAAGCCGGCGAGGAGCTTTACTTTTGAAGCCATCGTGTTCAGCCCTGATTTGCTGTGCAGCACCGCAAATGACATCATTCGCGTAAAGTACATACAGCCCGTTTTGGACGGCGAGCTGACCGTGCCGCGGCTGATCAGAGCCGGAACAAATTTGCATGAAAGCGTTTCCGCCGCGTTCCAGACCGCGTACACGATGCTGGAAAACCGCCCGCCGTTTTTGAGTTTCCGTAAAAGCCGCCATGCTTTCGGCGTTCGGCGCACTGGTGCAAAACGGCGTGTCGGCGCGCATCAGCGCTTCTAAGCGCGCCGCAGCGGACAGCATCAAGGCTGCCATTGCGTTTATACAGGAAAATTACCGGTCTGCCGTCTCCGTACAGCAGCTTGCGCACGCCGCCGGCATGAGCGAGGGACATTTCTGCCGCGTGTTCAAACAGTATACACTGAAAACGCCGGTGCAATTCATCAACGGCGTGCGTTTAAGCCACGCGCTGGAGTTGCTCACCGCCACAAATCTGCGCGTGCTCGACATTGCCATGGACTGTGGCTTTAACTCCATGAGCTATTTCATCAAAGTATTCCGCACCGAATACGACGCCACGCCTTTGCAGTACCGCAAAAAGCTGGAAGAAATCAAAGTTGCCGAAATAAACTTAAAAAGTAAAGTAGAGGTAAAATGATTTGGGGAATTTTGATCGTACTGATTGTTGTATGTCTGGGCTTTCTGGCGTGGCTTTTTCTGCATTGCGCCGGCTTCTTGCCGCGCGGCGATTTTGCCGAGATGAAAAATATGATTACGCTCACCGCGGCCTGCACGAAAAAGATCTTTCCGTGCCGGAAAACCCATGGCAGGCTTTAAGGCAGCTGTGGAAGCGGGCTACGGCATAGAGTTTGACCTGCAGCTGACGAGCGGACAAGAAGGTCGTTGTGCACCACGACCGCAGTTAAAGCGTGTCTGCGGCGCGGACGTCCATCGGCGACCTGACGTATAAGGAATTACAGCAGTACCGTTTGCAGAACACCGAGGAGCGCGTACCGCTTTTCAGCGACGTGCTGGCGCTTGTGGACGGCAGAACGCCGCTCATCATTGAACTGAAGCACTACGACGATGCCGATCTGCTGTGCCCGCTCGTGTGGAGCTGCTGCGCAACTATAAAGGCCCGTACTGCGTAGAATCATTTGACCCGTACATTGTGCAGTGGTTCAGAAAGAACCACCCGTATGGCTGCGCGGTCAGCTGATGGGCCACTTTGAAGGCAAGGACGAGGAGTGCAAAGGCTTTCCGCGCGCTGTTCTGGAGAAACTTGTGGACGAATGTCCTCACCGCCCGCACTTTGAAGCGTATGACGTGCATTTCAGAAACAACATCAGCCACCGCATTGCCTGCGACAAAATGAAGATGCAGGAAGTGAATTGGACGCTGCGCACAGCGGAGGAGTACAAAGTGTGCAAAACGCCGGCGCCCTGTGCATTTTTTAGTTCATCCGCCCGGAGATTACAGACGAAGACGAATAATAACCCCGTTTTTTCCTGTTGATTTTTTCCGCGCGATGCGCTAATAACCGTGTATGAGTTGTACATACAAATCGTTTGCGCCGTTTTTCGGCACAAACACATACACCGTTTATTTTACAGGAGGAATCACTTTATGAACAACATTCCCCAGGTCAAGGTTGGCATTGTTGCCGTCAGCCGTGACTGCTTCCCCGAATCCCTTTCTGTCAACCGCAGAAAGGCACTGATCGACGACTTACACAAAGAAGTTCGGTGCTACCGAAAATTTATGAGTGCCCCGTATGTATCGTGGAGAGCGAGATCCACATGGTACAGGCGCTTGAAGACGTAAAGAACGCGAGCTGCAACGCGCTTGTCGTTTACCTTGGCAACTTCGGCCCGGAAATTTCCGAGACGCTGCTTGCAAAACCCTTTGACGGCCCCGTTATGTTCTGTGCGGCCGCGGAAGAATCCGCAGAAGACCTTATGGACGGCCCGCGGCGACGCATATTGCGGCATGCTGAACGCCAGCTACACCTGAAGCTGCGCAATGTAAAGGTTTACATTCCGGAATACCCGGTCGGCACCGCTGACGAGTGCGCGGACATGATTCACGAGTTCATGCCGATTGCAAGAACGATCGTCGGTCTGAAGAGCCTCAAGATCATCAGCTTCGGCCCGCGCCCGCTGAACTTCCTCGCCTGCAACGCGCCCATTAAGCCGCTTTACGACCTCGGTGTTGAGATTGAAGAAAACTCCGAGCTCGACCTCTTTGAGGCGTTCAATAAGCACGAGGGCGACCCGCGTATCCCGAAGGTCGTCGAAGATGGAAAAAAGCTCGGCAAGGGCAACATGAAGCCCGAGATTCTGCCGAAGCTCGCACAGTATGAGATCACCCTGCTCGACTGGGTAGAGGATCACCGCGGGTTACCGCGAGTATGTCGCCATTGCAGGCAAGTGCTGGCCGGCATTCCAGACGCAGTTCGGCTTTGTTCCGTGCTATGTCAACAGCCGCCTCACCGGCATGGGCATCCCGGTTTCGCGAAGTGGACATCTACGGCGCGCTTTCCGAGTTCATCGGCACCTGCGTCAGCCTCGATGCCGTCACGCTGCTCGACATCAACAACACCGTTCCGGCAGACCTCTACAACAGCGACATCAAGGGCAAGACCACGTACACGCAGAAGGATACCTTCATGGGCTTCCACTGCGGCAACACCTGCTCCAAGAAGCTGGCGTTCTGCTCCATGAAGTACCAGAAGATCATGGCGCGCTCCCTGCCGATTGAGGTTACGCAGGGCACGCTCGAAGGCGACATTGCCCCGGGCGACATCACGTTCTTCCGTCTCCAGAGCACGGCTGACACCCAGCTGCGCGCATACGTTGCAGAGGGCGAAGTGCTGAACGTACCGTCCCACTCCTTCGGTTCCATCGGCGTATTCGCCATTCCGGAGATGGACCGCTTCTACCGCCATGTGCTCATCGAGAAGAACTTCCCGCACCACGGCGCAGTGGCGTTCGGTCACTACGGCAAGGCGCTGTTTGAGGTCTTCAAGTACCTCGGCGTCGAGAACATCGGCTACAACCAGCCGAAGTCCCTGCCCTATCCGTCCGAGAACCCGTTTAATAAGTAATTTCAGATAAAAAAGCAAAACCAGCCTGCGCGGTGTTCAAACGAACCGCGCAGGCTGGTTTTTTATTAAATGTATTA